>MDSV01192014.1_pt1 | contig 30782 bp, 31 predicted proteins | sample 810851 | NCBI WGS metagenome assembly MDSV01 (sample SAMN05326640, study PRJNA326480) | marine metagenome | isolation source: seawater | place: Atlantic Ocean: North East | collected 2012 | reverse complement strand
TATAAGGATATTTATGAGAAATGTAAGTTTTGACTATCTAAGAGAAGCATATGGATTACTTAATGCAAATGGTATCAAACCATCTAACAAAAGACTGAGACGAATGGCCTACCTGGATGTTCATCAAAATAACTATACCTCATATGAACTTTACAATAATTATAAAAGAGTGGTTAATAGTGAAGCTGCAAATAATCAGCTCATGGTCTTGGTTATAGTTGTCGGCTTAATAACTGCTACAATGCTTTTTATATTTACTTAAATAAATAATACATCTATATATTTAAGAATAGTTAAGCAATTACTCGTTATTTTTCTCTTGTAATTTTCTTCCCCGTAAAAGGTAAAATAATGTAATAAAAAACGTTATAGCCTGATGATGGGAAAACTGGCTTTGTGTTAACTGTGAAGATAAAAGCATTATCATCAATATATTTAATAATATTTTATGCTCTTTATTTTTTGTTTTTATTATGCAGAAATAAATAAGAAATAACAAAATTAGGCTTGTAATTCCAAATTTTACCGTTATGTCTAAGAAGTCATTATGGAGATGATTTGCAGGAATTATTTTATCTATGTTTTTCGTCTTTAAAGATTGTGACATTCTATTATAGACGTTTTGTGGACCCACTCCTTTAAAGTAATTACTTTGTATTTCTTCTATACCATACATCACGAAATACACTCTGTGTCTTAAATAATAGCTATCAGTCTCTAATGGTTTGAATAGGCTAATTTTACCCATGTCTTTGAAGCGATCACCTAGAGGATTCGGTATAGTTATTACTGCTACTAAAAAAACAGTTAGCAGTGCCACGGGAACCAAGAAACTAAGCCTGCTTTTAGTATCTCTCTTTAGTAAAAATGCTAAGTAAATAGATATCAAAATGATCCCGATGAATGGGCCCCGAGTTTCAGTCAATAACAAAAGAGTTAAAAAGATAAAAGCAGAGACTATAAGGAGATAAGATTTATTATTCTTATAGAAAATATAATACATACAGATTATTAATAAAGTAGCGCACATATTTGCATATGTAATTACAACGTTTGAAGTTCCGTGTAAGCGGAAAGTATCATCAAAAAATGCATTTACATCTATTGCATGTATTAATCCTGTAGCAGCACATATAGATATGGCTCCTACAACATATTTTTCATTAAGCGATAATGATAGTAATGGCAATAATAAAAAAAACCTATAATAATTATCCAGTTCACTTATTGGGCTATTGTGATAATACCCCGAAAATGTAATGTAAAGACTAAAAGCAATAATACTCAGGACTAGTTGAGCATTTGCCTTTATTGCCTCATACAGACATTTGTAATTAATAGTACATAAAACTAATGCGGTTAGTAAGAAAATGTTACTTATACCTCTGTCGATAAAATTAAAAATAAAATACAAGCCAAATGCACTTAGAGATAGAGTCTCTAGTAGATTATTTTGTAATGTCTTCACTTTTATTTGGTAAATTGAATTATAGTTATGCCTTGATTCTAAAATTAGTGTACATCATCACTTAATTCTATGGAATATAAAAAATTTAATTTAAATAAACACCACTTGTGTAGATATATTTAGTTTAATTTTTATATTAGATAATTTATATCTAACTAGTAGGCTTTTGAAGCCGTTGCTTGAGGCGTGATATTACCTTGTAGGCAAAAAAAATAAAAATATTAGATGATAAACTATGACTTTTTAATGCAGAAAGTACTTCGAGATTTTGCTTAACTTTATTCTTTAAAAGAGTAGATATTCCTCCATTTCTCATTTTAACAAATATTTTAGGAACATATTCTGAATTAATTCGATGTACTTCTAGAAAGCGCATCATTAAATCAATATCAGATGAAATTTTATACTCAGTATTAAAACTTCCATATTTTTTATATATTTCATGTTTAACAAAAAAGGGTAAATGTGGTGGACTCCATCCCTTAGAAAATGATCCTGGTACAAACGGACTTGATTTCCAATATCTTTCAATCCTGGATGCATCAAATTGATGCGAATATAGCATATCACCATAACATGCATCTAATAATGAATTATTATCAAATTTATTTGCTACGCATGATAAAACTTGTTTATCAAAATAAAGGTCATCGGAGTGCAAGAAACCTATTAAATCTCCAGTAGCAAGTTTAATGCCTTTGTTCATAGCATGATATAGACCATCATCTCTCTCGATTATAAATTTATCAATCTTATCTTCATATTTTTTCACAATGTCTATGGTGCCATCAGTACTGTGACCATCTATAACTATGTATTCAATATTTTTATAAGTTTGACTAAGTACTGAATTTATACAATGTTCTATGGTTTTTTCTCTATTGTATACAGCTGTTATTATAGATATTTTCATTAAGTTGAAATTTTTTTTAGTTTAGCTGCATCCTCTAAGAGACCTAAATATTTTTCTGAAATAACTGAAAATGAAAAATTTTTGATAATATGTTTTCTTCCATTCTGTCCCATTATCACACGAGTCTCTTTTGGAATTTCGATCATTGTATGTAATTTTGAACACAACGAATCGACAGAAAAAGATTTAGCAAGAAGTCCTATGCTGCCATTAAGAACAATATCTTTTAAACCAGATGTATCAAAACTGACAACTGGTGTGGAGCAAGATAAAGCTTCAGCGGCTATTTGACCAAATGACTCAACCATTGATGGAACAATAACACAATCTGCTAAAGAATAAAGTTTAGCTAGATAGGTTGTATCATTAATATGGCCTAATGAAATATTACGAAAACCATATAACTCACAATTTCCCTTTGAACCACCAAAATCAATTAAAACAATTTTTGAAATAGGAATATTTAAATTTTTCGATTGCAATAGTTTGATTGCCATGATTAAGAGATCTATTCCCTTAAGCTTATTTTTCTTTCCAGAAATTGCGCCATAAACAAATATAAAACAATCATTATCTATATTTAGTATATCCCTAAATGACTTGACTTCATTTGATGGTGAAGGTGTAAATACATTTGTATCAATAGGATTCGGTAGCAAGCGAACATCTGATTCTTTTAGAATCGCACTTGATTTAGCTCTTTCTAACATCCATTTCGAGGAAACTGTGTAAATTAAATCTCTGCGATGGGAGAGTTTTTTATATTTTACTTTCCATATAAACGAGTTCCAATGTATACCAAATACATTTTTTGTAAAGTATGGGTAACCATAAATAAAATCATTATTTTTATCGAGTATTTTGTAGTAATGTTCGGAGCCACAATATAACCACTCATCATGCAGAGTAACAACCGAACCAGATGGAATTTTATTAAAGTCAAATACACTCAATGTATCATTGTTAATCCAATGTAAGTGAAACAGCCTATCTTGAGTTTTTTCAAATGTCTTGAGAACTGGGCTATATGAAAAAAGATTTAATGAATGCTTTGTGGCATTACCATCAAATTGAAGCTTATTTAGCACAAAAGAAATTAAACGTTTAAAAAACTGATAATATCCAGCATCATCTTGGGTGATCAAATTTACTTCATAATTAGACTTACAGTCTATCAATAGGTTTTCAAAATTTTTAGCTGAGATTCCAGCGCCACCCTTACTACAAGAATAAGAAATCATTGTTAGCTTTGTCATTATAAAACTACTCCTTAGGAGGATAATTTATTTTTTTATTACCTACTAATCCATAAAAAATAAGCACTATAAAAATTAACATATGAGTAAAGTGCTGTGTATTAAATATCAAAAATAATGATAAAGAAATCAAGATACGAATATACAAATCTAGATGCTGAAAATACTTTGGATATAAGAGTGGTATCATAAAAATAAATCCTAAAATTCCCACCTGTGCTATAAACATTGTTATGCCATCTGTTCCAGCGGGTACTATAAAAGGATAGAGTTGAGGATCAATTATTTCCATGGCATATGGCCTTGCATTTTCAACTTGGCTACCATATCCATAACCCAAGAAAATATTTTCTGAAAACAAATGTATGCTGATTAAAACATCATAGTATCTTGACATAAAAGAAAAACTTGTTAACTTGGCATAAATTTCAGGTGTTGCGAAAATGACACCAAAAATTAAAGCTAATAATGGTATTGAATATAAAATAGAACTTTTTATTTTGAAATATTTTTTAAAATAGATGATGCTTAATAAGCTGAAAGCTACAATGCCTGTAGTCGACAATGAAGCTAAAATTGTAATTAGAAAAATAATATATCTTTTTCCTGTAATTGTATTATTTATTAAACTAAAAACTAAAGCTAGATTAACAAATACCTGAAAAGCTCCAGGCTCCCACCAAAGTCCGCTTGTTTTATGAATACCATATTTTGGAAAGCTTTCATCCACGCCAAAAAAAATAAAGTTTCTAAGTATTCTACCTTGAACATCCTCAATATAATGTACTGATGTAAAAGCAGGTAAAGGTGATTGAATATTATAATGAATTATAATCAATCCAAACCAAGAAATTACCGAAAGTATAAGCATGATTCTAATAAATGCATTTGAAAATCTCTCAAAAGAAATAAGATGTATAATCATTACTGTGATTAACATTCTAATTAGTAATACCAACCATTGTGTAAAACTCTGATCTAGATTCATCAAAGTTAGGCCTAGTAAACTAAAACTATACAATAGGATCGTTTTGTCAACTTTAAAGTTTTTAATATTAGGAATAATGATAAATGCCAGTAAAAAGAAAAATGGTATCAAAAGAAAGTTTGAGCCATATGTTTCATAATACAGTGATTTTGATAATAATATTGTAACTAATACAATGAAGAAATCTCTTGAAGAATACCCTTTAGTTTCTAATTTAGTTTGCAAAATAAACTCTGAGTTGTTCTAAATCTTTCTTATCTATAGAAAATTTACTGACACCATATATCAAATTTTGATAAGTATTATCATCTAAGTTTAAAATAGTATCTTTTATATTCTTTATATTCTTGATATCAACAATATACCCATTTACACCCTCATTAACAATTTCGCAGACTCCACAATTATTACTTACTATTACAGGCATGCCAAAATATAAAGCTTCCTCTACTACAAGTCCCCAAGTTTCAGAAACACTAGTTAGCATCAAGATATTACTCTCATCAAAGTGCTGTTTAAGTTCTTGATTATTTATTTGTCCCTTAAATATAATATTCTCTCTTGCTTTGCTTTTGAGACTGCTTTCTAAAGGACCTATTCCTATTATAGTTAATGAATATTCTTTCAAATCGTTAAACAAATCAACTAATAACTCGACATTTTTTTCTTTTGATAAACGACCAACATATATAAATTTTTTTTTATATTCTCTTTTTATATTACTTAAGTTGGGTTTATTAATTATGCCTACCCCTTTTGTGATCATTACTTTTCCTGTATAGCCTAGCTTATTGAGTAACTCTCTATGTAAACGACCTGATGCAAAAACAATAGAAATTCTACTTAGGAATACTTTTTTAATTATTCTTCTTATAAGATCTGTTTTACTTTCATTGATTGTTGACTCTAAAACAAGGCAATTTATTGAATGATGGTTTGTGAAAACTAGATACCAAAACTCTTTTAAGTTCCATCCACCAATTAATATTTTCTTATATTGACACTTACTTAGTATTTTTTTCAAGTTATAAATATTTGAAGTTATATTTCTATCTTCTATATCACCATCATATAAAACTTTATATTTAAACTTAGACTTCTCTAAAATTAAGAAATCATTTGCTCTTACCTCATTCGTGCTTTTTGCGATAAATATTACAAGAATATTTAACTTTTTAGCTAATTCATTATAGAGATTAACTTTATAGAAAGCTGGTATGTGAGTAACTATGATTAAATCATACATATTTAAATATACCTTTCTTTGAAAATTTTCCTTTAATGCAAAGAAATAAATGAAGAAGGATAAGAGAAATGAAAAATTTTAAATACCAGTCTCCAAAATAAAGTTTATTAACAATTATGTGTGAAATATTGTTGGTGTAAGGATGGATAATGAAAAGTGCCATCGTATTACCAGCCCAAATTCTTAATAACTCACTGTTATATTTTATTTTTTTTAAGAAATAGATTAGTACAAAGATTATTGATACAGCATACAAAATATTAAATAAAATATTTTCATAGCTTTTGCTTGCTATATCTAAGCTTGGTATGCCAATAAATATTGTTAACCCTAATAATATAAAAGGCAAGATGTAGAGCCATTTATCATTTTGATAAAACCTATAAAATATAAATCCTATAAAGACAAATATAATAGCGTTAAAGGCATTATCAATTCCTAGAAAAATATTAAAACAAAAACTAAGAAGGAATAAGAATAATATAATAGTAGATTTTATTAAAAGAGATGGAACATATTTACTTAATAAATAGATTATCAGCCTACTGAAAAATAAAGAAGGCAAAAACCATAATACAAAAGCATAAGTATTCATCAAACTTGGATAGTCCATCCAAATAAATATTCCCTGCAATTCATAGAGATAATTCATTCCTTCTCTATGTAATAAAATCCTCTTTATTGTTTCGATTACTAATGCAAAAATAGCAAAAATAAAGTAAGGGATCATTAATCGTTTAAAATCTTTTAGAATAAATTCTTTTGCAGATAAATCACATTTTATGAAGAAACCTGCCATGAAAAGAAATAAGGGCATATGCCATGAGTATATAAAACTACCTAAAGGAGATGTAATATGACCAAGTATAACAGCCAATATTCCAATCACCTTTAAATTATCTATCCAAATTATTCTTTCTTGCAAAATAGTTCTACTTCGTTATTTGATCAATTAATATGGATGCATATGTTTTAATATACTTAGTCTTTAATTACTTCCAATCAGTTTTTTCACATAGTACTTGAATATATTCCAGCAATTAATAAAATCTAGAATAAAGTTATAAGTCACATTTTTATCTCTTTTTACTTTATGCCACTCTTTATATATCTCTAAAGTTTTGCCTCTTCCTATTCCATCTTCTCTCCACTTTGATGATACCACATGACTTGTAGCTACTTTTGGAAATTCTTTATAACTTCTCAGCAAATGCTCATAATCCATACAAAAAGTATTATCAACATCGAATAGGCCATATTTATTAAAATAATTTTTATGCATAAAAAGCCCCTGATGAGGTAGTGACATTCTAAATAAAAGCGATCGTTTATCGAAGTTTATAATATACTTCGATGTGAAAATCTCATCCCCATTTATATCAACTCTCTTAATTCTTGTACTAATAAGCATATCTTCATCAGGATCTATATCTTTAAATATTTTTTCTATTACATCACATGTAATTAGCCCATCACCATGACCTTGAAAGTTTATATAATCACCTTGAGAAATTTTTACTCCTTTATTAAAAGCGTCACCTATACCATTATCTTTCTCGCTTACCCAGTAACTAATTCTATTTTCATATTTTTTTATAATATCTAAAGTACCATCAGTTGAACCGCCATCAATAATAATATATTCAATGTTCGTATAAGTCTGATTTATAATACTTAGAATAGTTTGTTCAAGGTATTTTTCGCCATTAAAGACTGCGGTTATGATTGAAATAAAAGGTTTATTGCCAGTGTGTTTTATGTGATTTTTTGCCATGAATGTGTACTTATCTATTTGGGCTAGTCTGAATAACTTCCTTAACAATTACAACATAATTATCTGCAAATTCTTTAGTCCTTTCAGTCAATAGCTTCTTTTGGGATATTATATTTTCATCCTCGTAATTTTTCAGGACATTTTTCAAAGATTCTGCATTATGCCTATCAAAAAATGTTGCCTCTGGGTACTGCTCCTTATGAACATCCAGATCTGACAAAATCATATTTTTTCCTACACTTTTACACTCCTCGACAGTTGAGCTCCATCCCTCAAACAAAGATGGATTAATTACTGCTTTAGAAATCTTCATTAATGCAAATACATCGCTGTAGTCAATTAGACCAAGTAATTTTATATTCTTATTTAATTTATTCATTTTAATAATAGATTTAATATGCTCAATATAGCTTTTATTTCTGTAATCAATTTGATATCCAGAACAAATTATAGAAATCTCAATATTCTCACTCTTTAAGAGTTTAATTGCTTCTATGACTAACATATGATTTTTATGTTTCCAAATTTGATTTGGTATATAGAAGAAATCATCTTCTATGTTATATTTCTGTTTTAATTTGTCTTTACCGTTTTCATCTAAATCATAGTAGCTATCGTCTGGCTGAGAGACAAATTGTAAGACACTTGATTTTTTTTCAAAACCAGGAGCAAACTTTTTTAAATCTTTTAAAGCATCATGACTGCTTACAATAATACTATCACTCTGCTTTATGAGTTTTAGATAATGATTATTTCTCTGGTTTACTTCTTTCTTTGAAAACATCTGTGGCAGGTGGATATGTTGAAAATCAGGTATCCAATTGATTGTTTTTAAATTCCTAAAATTTGTTATAGATGAATGTGACAGTATGTCAAGATTATTTTTTTTAAGAGTTTTCTCAAGTATAAAATTTGTCCCAAATACCTTTTCCTCTATTTTCATTAGAAACCATTTCATACTTTTTCTATCAAACAGACTACACTCTATGACAGTGGCATATTTTTTAAACATTTTTTTAGTTTCAATATCTGTTTTTTCCCCTACATACACATATATATCAAGTTCCTTCTTTTCAGTCCTATTAAGAGCAATAAGTAGATTTTTGAAATAATTTAGACCTCCAATCCACTCTTTGGATATAGTTCCTATAAATCCAACCTTAATCATCTAAACTTTTTACCCACTCTATATAATTTTTTAATTCTTGATTTAAATTCTTTTTTATAGTGTAGCCATAACTATCTAGTTTTTTTGTGTCAGCCCAATAATACATGGGATTTCCTCGATTAACCTGATTATCAAAGTTTATGCTAACATTACAACATAACAAATCTCTTATCATTTCCACAACTTTTCTAACTGTATATTTAGTTCCGCTTCCACCATTGATAAGAAGATATTTACTGTTTTTTCTAACTAAAAACTCGAATAATGACAGAACATCACTTATATGTATAAAATCCCTAGTTTCTTTTCCAGTTCCCCAAAAAATAACTTCATCTTTAGCATTGCACACCTTTTTGCATGCATCCCAAAGAAGTTGTTTTTTTAGTCCATTTCCATATATAGAAAATAGTCTTATTATTGAAATATTTAATCCAAATTCTTTTGAATAACTCTGGCATAATTCTTCAACTATTTTTTTATGATATCCATATGGTGAAGCTGGTTTACCTATATATTCTTCATTTATAGGCTTGTCTGGGTGCTCCCCTTGGACTGCTGGGCTAGACGGATAAATAAGTTGGGCTTTTGGATTATATATCTTGATATATTCTAATACTTCCAAAGTGCCATCGACTGTTTTTTCAAAGTCTCCATCAGGATGTTCTAGAGAATAACTTACAGAACCGCTGCCAGCACAATGAATAATCACATCAAAGCTTTTTTGAAATTCCAAAATAGCTTTGATAGAAACATTGTCTTCAATCCAATAATCAAGCTCTGCCTGTTTTGTATTCGGTTTAGATTTGACATTATGTCCTATCCCATATGTTTCATAACCTAAGGCCTTAAAATGTTTTACTGTATAGGAGCCCAAGAAACCTTTTGCTCCAGTAATGAGGATTTTTTTCAAAATAACTGTTTAATTTTTATAACTTCTTTTGTCTCTACGTTTATAAGTTCTAAATCAGAGATTATATCTAAATTATCTTTGATGCTATTGAAAGTTAACATGCCTTTTTCATTTCTAGCTTCCCTAAATTGAGAGGCTATATATGCGTCTTTTGGTAATAGTCTTTTGAAGTTTTTCATTAAATCTTCTCTTATAAAGAATGCATTATTGCCAGCTATGTTTGATCCTACAAGACTGTATCCTTTTTTCTTTGCCAGAAAGTCAAGCGCAGAAATAGAGGATCCATAATATATATTTGAATAATGTTTAAACTCTCTTGTAAAATCAGATTTATATGGAGTGCTTACTTTATGTACATGCCCAAAATGGCTATTATATTCACAAATAACAATTCTAGGAGAAATACAATCTATAGCCTCCCAAACCCAGTAGTCATTACCATCTATATCTATAGATAAAATTCCTATGTCACCTCGTATGCCATTATTTGTTAAAATTTTATTAATGTTTTCTGCTGTTATGAATTCGCACTCAGCTTTAATATTATGCTTCCAGTAAATTAAATCATTTTTTATATAAGATATATTTGTATCAGAACCATCAACTACTAATCCTTTCCAGTTATTTTTTTGGAGCAAAAACCTAGTATTTGATTCGGTGTAATTTTCGACTCCGAATTCTACGAATATTTGATTTGTAATTTCTGTGTTTTTGATTAAATACTGAATTATGCCATCTTCCCCCCATTGAGAAAATACCTTGAATTCATAATCATTGATATCACTAGAGTTTAGATTTTCATTTTGACGCGTCTCAATTCTTCCTAGCGCTTGCTGTATGCTAGTTAGTTTTTTTAGAATCAATGATGGAAAAGCAATGAATTGTTTAAATTTACTTTTCATTTAGACTCCTTAAGAATTTTAATGGGTTGCCAGCATTAACTGTGAATGGCTCAATATCTTTGGTCACAATGCTACCTGCACCGATGATTGCTCCTCTCCCGATCCTAGTTCCTTTTAAAACTGAAACATTTGCCCCAATCCAGACATCATCTTCAATGATGACCTCACGATCACTTAGATTAATATTTTTTGGATGCCCGGTTGAGAATATTTTTTTAAACTGTGTATGTCTTTCATCTTTATCAAAAGGATGCCCATCATTATCAAAAACATTGCAATTATGTCCAATTAAAACTCTGTTACCAATATTAATACTTTTCCCAGACCATATATGTGAATTCTCGCCCACAAAACAGTGGTCTCCTATTTTTACTTGTCCCCCATGCCCCAGAATTTGTATCTGACAATGTATGATTGAATTGTCTCCTATGACTACTTTTGATTGGCTTTTCGTTGGGTTCATTATTTTTTCAGGGTATGCCACAAAACTATTCTTACCAATTGAATAATATTTTATTCCCAATATTTTTTTTATGGCAGCTTTTAATTCATTTAACATCTTTAAAATTGTGTTCGTGTTGAATAATTGATAATGGTCTATTATTTAAGATAGCTTGAAGTGGTAAATAATCATTTTCTAAATCTTGAAGATTTAATTTGCTCCATTTAAGGAAATTATTCCTAACTGGAGTGAATTCAGTTTTATACCAGTTGCATGATTGAGTAATGTAATTACTTATACAAGCCCTATCTTTCATTTCTTGTGTAATTAGGAGGTCACTAATTGATGCTTTCGTAAGATACATATAATACTCTCTTTTATCCTTTGCATTATAAACTATTCCAAAATCTGCATAGTATGTCCTAGAGACTATAATAGACGCTTTGCCTAGTGCAACTGACTCTACTATGATTGTACTTGAAAATCCAAGAACGCAAAGAGCATTTTCTATTAAATTATATGTATTTATATCTTTTTTTGCTTCAATAAATATAACTCTTTTATTAATTCCAAATCTCTTTTCAATCTGTTCCTTATATAAATCGGTATTATTTAAGTCTTTTACCCTTTCAGCTGGATGCTGCCTTATTATGATTTTTTTTTCTGTGTTCTTTAATACCCATTCTATAGAGTCTAACATCCATTCATTCATACTTTTATACACTGTATGAAGTCCTAATGTTGCGCTATCCCAGACTGAATTCAAAAGCATTAAATAGTAGTCATTACCAAATTGAGAGGTATTTGTAGCGTCTTGAAAATAACTAATCATGTCATTTCCTGTTCTTCTTTTTTCAAGCTGAGTAAATCCCTTTTCAATAGCAAATTTTTTTTCCTTGGGGTTTTTAAGTATTTTATTAAAGGAATATGGAATATCTTGTAATTGAGCAGCAACTCCAAAAACACTTAAAACCAATCGGCTTTCACCAGCATCATAGGTTGTTATTTGAGTATTATTTTTTTTTGCAAAGAGAGGGAAAATACAGCTTGATCCCCAAATACCTCCAGGCAAAAAGATTTGGGGAAATTTTTCTTCTTCGTACAACGCAGCAATCTTTGAATATATTAAAGAAAGTTGATCTTTTATTATTTTTTCATATGACCGCCTTGCTACTAAATTATTTTCACCATGTGTAGCATGTAAAGAGTTGAGCTTCACAAGACGGTCAACTTCCCTACTAGAAAGTTTTAAACTTTGATAATCAGACAGCTTTATTAATTTAATTGGTAGCTTTATCAGAATATTGAAAATAAGTTTTGATTGCAATCTATGATACAGTTTATCATCTCCGAACGGCATGTCGTCAAAGAGGATACATATGCTTTTTCCTCTCTTGTATAGCATCAAGGCTATCGTAACTGAATACCAAGGTACTGCTGATCCAAGCCATGGGATCACGGTAATACAAATTTTTTCATGATCAAGAATTTCAATTTGCTTATCTATTTTTTGATTTTTTAAAAATTTCTTAAATTTTAAATAGTCATAAAAAAATTCAATAGATTTTTTTATTCGTGTAATTATTGAATTTATTCTATCGAATATGAAACGTCCAACTTTTACTGGTCCATAAATTAATTGGTTATTTTTATTTATCATATTTTTTCTTTGACATTACGAGACACAAATAATAATTTGTTGAGTAGGTTACAAACTAATATTTAGTCAGATCTTGACTCCATTAATGCTTTAGCTATTTTAAAATCAATATCTTGATCTATGTCTACAGAACTTAATCTGTCCATTATGAAAGCATATATATTATCTTCCAGAAAAAATCCTTGTTCTTTGATCAAACTATCGGTCTTGCAAATATAAATAGCTCCGTTTAACTTATAATTTTTATCTAAATCTTGACTACGTTTATTTAAAAATTCATTTTTTATAAAGTCTTTTAAAGATAGACTGCTATCTAATGTATTTGACCACATAGGACTATGATCTGTTTCACACACACTTATGACAGCATTTGCTTTTTTTTCTTCCATATATTCTATTGCATCATCAATGTGCGTCTCATTTCTAAGAGGACTGGTTGGCTGAAGTAAAGCTACGTAATCATAGCTTTCAAGATTATCTAATGTATGTTTTACAACGTCATATGATGTCGCAGAGTCGCTCGCAAGCTCATCTGGTCTTTTTATAGCATGAACTCCATGTTTGTTTGCAATATCTAAAATCATATCATCATCACTTGTCACCACTATTTTATCTAAGTACCTACTCTTAATTGCTGCATCTATGCTCCATGAGATAAGTGGTTTTCCACATAAACTTAATATATTTTTTTTTGGTAATCTCTTGCTACCAGATCTAGCTGGAACTACTGCCAGAAATGTTTTATTTTTATACAATTAATAAATCACTTTGTTAATTTGATTGTATATTCGAAAGTATCCTTGCTAGATGGTTCTAATTTAGCTAAGTCAGTGATAATTGGAAATAATGATTCAATTATTTCTTTTTTATTTTCTGTTCTTTCTTTTATGCTTAGTTTGTTAAACACCTTTACTAAAGTGTGCGCAAAAGGTCTAAACCCATAATGCCAGACCATAATTTGTTCTTTTGTAAATGTTGGTTTAACAGTTTCAACTCTAAAACCATTAGTCTCAAATTTTTTTAACCACCATTCCAATTTTTTAATACTTTTCCAGCTTTTTAGGCGTCCTCTATCTATGATATTTAAGGAAGAAGAGGAAAAAATACCAAGATCTAAGTTAGTTGGGTGGATATTAACTATTTCATTTGTTTTTATTTGAAGTAATACTGAACCATTTTCTATTAAAACACGATAAATTTCCCGTATATGTAAGTCAATATTATCGACCCAATAGATACTATTTGTATATATATTATTGATAGATTCTGTATCTACGTTTAAAGTTTTATTATTATCTTGAAGAATGAGTTTGTTATAAAGCCCTATCCTTTCTGCTTTATCTAATAAGCTTTGTTTCCAATCTGTTCCTATTGAAAAATTATAGTCAGGCTTAGTTTTAACAATTTCTCCTAAATTTTTATAATTTTCATAATCATTATTAAAGATATCGGTTTCTCTATTTGTGTGTAGATCAGTAATACTTTTTTCATCTACATTGATGAACATATCGAAAAATTCATTAAACTTTCCTCCAGCCGCGATATAAGAAAAAACGCCGTCTCCACAGCTTATATCCATATTCATACCTTTTTTCCAATTCATTTCATTATTGTTCATTGCAAGTGCTCTTCTATAAGCCCCGATTGCATTTTCTGGTCTCAGGAAATACATATTTGTGTATTCTCTCAGCAAATTATTATCTTCTTTTATCATATTCAACTCTAGCCCTTTCAAGTTCATCCTCTTGTCCTATATCAGTCCACTCTTCATATATTGGAAAAGAAATACCTTTTAATTTCTTTTCAATAATCTCCTCAAACAAATCAGTCATATCATAAAATTTATTTTTTGGAACTAAATCTAAGATTTCTTTATTTAAAATATATATACCTGCATTTACAAAAAATCTATGTGATGGTTTTTCTTCGATACTTTTTATAACTCCTTTATGAGTATTTACAACTCCATAAGGCACCATAATGTCATATTCTTTTACCCCCATAGTAGCTATGGAATTATTAGCCATGTGATAATTCATCATATGATCAAAATTCACATTTGTTATCACATCTCCATTCATTACAAATAATGGTTCTAATGGTTTTTCTCTTAAAACACTCAATGCACCAGCTGTACCCATTCTCTTCTTTTCTAAGATGTACTCTATGTTTACTCCAAACTTGCTGCCATCACCAAAAAAATCTTTTATGGCATGATACTTGTAATTTGCACACATCACGATATTTGTGTAACCATATTGCGCAAATCTCTCAACAATAATTTCAAGAATCGATTTATTTCCTATTTTTAGCATGGGCTTAGGAGTATTCTCTGTGAGTGGTCTTAAACGTTTACCTAGTCCTCCAACCATCAGAAATACTTTATTTGTCTTGTTTTTTGGTTCTATAAGTTCTTGAATTTCTTGAATACCCAAAACTTTTCCTTTGTCATCTACCACTGGTATTTGATGAATTTTTTTTGATACTGCTAATTTTAAAATTTCCTCTTTAGTATGATTGATGGTTGCTACGGTTGGATTTCTGAAAATTACTTTCTCTATGTTTTGATTTAAATCTAATCCTTTTAAAAAACCTCTTCTTAGGTCTCCATCAGTGATTGTACCAATTAGTTTGTTATCGCTATCAGTCACGACAGCAATTTGCATAGCTGCCTTGTCAATTACTTCCAAAGCTTCTTTTATAGTTGAATCTTCTGTAAGTCTTATATTTTCTATGCTTTTCATAGTATTTCCTTTAAAAGCATAAAACTCTCAGCGTATTCACATCCACATGTTGCTCCTCTTAAAGTTGCGAGTGCTCGAACATTTCTCTCACTTCTAGGAAATGGATGTTTGCCTATCTCATTTTCATAAATATTCATTATTTTAATTTTTTGATCCATATAATCACTTATATCTACAAATGAATTTGGGACAAAACTATCTTCCGCAGTGCTAGGGGCAAACTCAGTTTCACTTAAAGTTTCTATCATATATATTTTTTTAATAAATGGATACCTAAATGATTTTGTACAACTATAAGCTGCTTCAAATATCTTTCTATGATCATCATGAACATCATCCTTGAATGGGAGATAAATAGTACTTGGTTGTATTTCATTTATCACTTTTGATATCTTTTCTATAAGTTCATTAATGCTATATTCGCTCACTCTCATTGTTTTTAATCTGAGGTTATTAACGCTATCAAAATCATAGAGTTTTGAAATCTTATCTATCTCGTTTTCCCTTGATTGATAATAATTATGATTTTTATCTACTGACGTGCAAATAAGCCAATGAATTTCATCATTATTGCCTTTATGTTTGAGCAGTGTTCCTCCACAGCCCAATGTCTCATCATCAGGATGTACCGCGACTATCAATACCCTTTTTTTCAAAGGTACTCTCCAACCATTGGAAGTTCATGAAATTCATGCTCTAATATTTCTATAGATCCATCGTATGTTTTAACTAAAATCATATTTTGGTAAGTATCTAAAACTTTACCACATTCAATATTATCCTGATTATTCTCTATCATTCCTGCTTTCCAAACTTTGATGTCTTTATTTTGGTATTCGAGGTGAGCACCGACGTAGGGTCTGGTTAAACCTCTTATGAGATTATAGATAGCCTCGGAACTCATTCGAAAGTCAATTTTTCCATCTTTTTTAATTCGTTTTCTCCAATTACTAGCTAATTTATCATTTTGTTTGATTTTCTCGTAAGTGTTGTTAGTAAGTTTCTGTAAAAGCTCCTCTATTTGTATCAGTGCTATGTCAGTAACTTTATTATATAGAGCTTGAGCATCATCTGTACTTAAAATTTCAAAATCATTTTGAGATATTATATCGCCACTGTCAGCACTTTCATCTAAAAAGAAGAATGTTGAAGCGCTTTGTGTAAGCCCCAACACTATAGACCAAATCAATGGATGTCGGCCTCTATTAGCAGGTAATTTGGCAGGATGATAACCTAGCACACCCATAGGTGGTAAACTTAATAATTCTTTTTTTATTAAATTTGACCATCCGAAACAAAAAATAATGTCAGGTTTTAGAGATTTGATCCATTTAACACTATCCTTAGAATTAATATCATTTACATATTTACAAGGAATTTGATATTCTTTGCATAAATACGCTAAGTTAGCAAAGTCACTATTAAATTCAGAATTTTCTTTAGTGCATACCCCGACTACTTGTGCATTTATTTCAATCAATTTTTGGAGTATCTTTTTTGAAAAATCTACTGTACCAATAAATACAATTTTCATACTGAAACCTTTATATTAAAAAATGTCTTTTGCAAGATATTATCAAGTTGTATAGTTTTTAAAACTTTTATAATTTTTTTACTTGGAGATCCGTCACCATATGGATTTTTAGATTTTTCTAAAACTGATTTAAACTCTTCTGAATAGAGGTGCTCAAATGCTTTTTGAATACTTTCCTTATTTGGTAAACAATCAATAACGTTATCTGCCTTAATACGCCCTTTTTGTCTATCTCCAATATTTATAGCCCCTATCTTAAAACTTGGAGTTTCAGAAAGTCCGCTCGAACTATTACCTACTGTTGCATCAATATATTGTAGAGCACTCAAGTACCTCAGTTGTCCGAGTGAGGCAAATTCAATAGATTTATGAGAGTTCTTGGATACATATTCATCAATCATTTGATTTATTATTCTTCCATCAGTATCGCTATTAGCTCTGGTAAAGATAATATTTGTATTTTTCAATTTATCAACACTATCGAGTAATTCCTGAAACTGTTTTTTTGAAGTTTTATTCTCTAAAGTCACAGGATGAAATGTAACCAATACATTTTTCTCATTAAGTTTGAAGTTTATAGATTTTTCAAATTTTTCTCTGGATAAAAGCTTTAACCTTTTTATATTTTCTATTCCAATTCCCCCGACATTAAAAACTCTTTTAGGATTTTCTCCTAACTGGATCACCCTATTCCTATACTCTTCTGTCGCAGTAAAATGTAAATGGCTCATCTTACTTATACTATGCCGAATAGCTTCATCTATAAGTCCTTCAGTAGCCTCACCGCCATGAAGGTGCGCTATCGGGATTCTTGCTATCATCGCAGCGCTTACAGCACTGAAAATTTCATACCTATCTCCAAGCACAACAATAATATCTGGTTTTAATTCTTCATAAGTTTCAGCAAAAGATATCTGTGCTAATCCCATCGCTTTTGAGATTCCTACTGAGCTATCAGATGAGATAAGCATCTCTACTTTTCTGTCAATTTTAAAATCTTTCTCTATTTCTTTATAAGTTAAGCCAAATTCCGGACTTAAATGCATTCCTGTAACAATTATCTGAAGCTTTACATCTTTGTCAGCCTCGAGTTCTTTCATTAACCAATAAAGCAGGCCATATTCTGCTCGCGTTCCCGTAACTACACATATTTTTCTTATACTCATATCAACTCATCTTTATTATAGCTTTTAGTAGCATTAGTCCCAACTATCTCATCCCATCTCATAGGGCTTATCCCATTACCAGGTCTTTTTATTGCAAGATTTTTTTCACTAAACTTATCTCCTTTTGAGATTTTTTTACTAGCGACTATGGATTTTCTAACTATTTGTATATTTGCCATTTCACTTTTTGATGGTTTTTTAATGTCACTTCCAAGAGCAACTTCTATATTTCTTATAGCTTTAACCATAGCTTTTAATTCATATGGTTCGACACTAGCTTTATGGTCTGGTCCTTTCATAGTTTTATCAAGCGTAAAATGTTTTTCTATGCAACTCGCTCCCATTGCAACTGCCGCTATATTTACTTCTATGCCCAATGTATGATCACTATATCCATAAGGAACATCAAATGTATTCCCTATTGTTACCATCGCCCTTAAATTAATGTCTTGCATAGGAGATGGGTATTCAGTATTAGCATGAAGTATAGTTATATTATTTTTTTTTGTTCCAGCATCTGTAAGAACATTCAAAGCATCCTCTATTTCTGAAATCCCAGACATACCTGTTGAAAGGATTATTTTTTTATTAAGCATTCCAATGTGTCTGAGATATGGAAGATTTGTGATCTCGCCGCTTGGTATTTTTAAAATCTTCAAACCCATATCATTTAAAAGATCAATGCTATAATGATCAAAAGGCGTGGATAAAAATATAATATTTTTTTCATTACAGTAAGAAAATAATTCTTTATGTGCGTACTCATCCAATTCTAACCTTTTAATCATTTCATATTGAGACTCATCACAATCTGTAGTCGCTTTTTGATAATTAGCTTTTGGAGCATTTTTTGATATGTTTAGTTCTGTTTTAAATGTTTGAAACTTTACAGCATTAGCTCCTGAGTCAGATGCCGCATCAATTAATTTCTTTGCTATATTAATAGAGCCATTGTGGTTTACACCAGCTTCAGCAATTATGAAAACTTTTTTTTTCATCACTCTAAAGACTCTAAATATTTTTTTTCTATATCCAGAATTTTCTGTTTATTTCGATTACCTATTTTTTTAGGATTATACCCAGCATATATAGACCATGGTTCTAAATCTTTATTGACAATTGCCCCAGCTGAAACAATACAGCCCTCTCCAATTTTTACATCAGGCATGACAACAACATTACTTCCTAATATCGCATGTTTGGCAATTGTCACTTTCCCAATTAAAGTATTACGATATTCTTTAGGAATTGTTGAGTTGGTTAAACTGTTACCCCTAAAGTCATCGCTACCGGTTATTATTCTACAGCCACCACTTAAACCTGAGAAGTCTTCCATTATAAGTTCTCCCCCACCAATGATTGATGAGAAAGCTGAGATATGAACATTTCTGCCGATAATAGAATTTTTTCCACCATTAAAAAAAACAAAGTCATCAATGTGTGAGTAATCATTTATTGATATATTCTGTTTATTAATAAACACGGTAGATGAAAAAACTTTTACATCTTTACCAATTTTTCTAAAATCATTATCCATATTTATAATCTTACAGAACTAGGAAGATTCACAGCTCTCTCCTCTAGAAACTTAGCATTTATTAATTTATTAGATTGACAATCTTCAAACATTACTAACTCATTCATTAGTCTCCATATTGGCCTTGTCATAATATTATTTTTATTAGTTAACTCAAGAAACTCGTCACGACTTTTTTTATCTTTAAGAATAATTGTATTTAGCCAATAATTGGATTTAGAATCGCAAGTCTCTTTAACAAAGGTATAATCAGTGTCAGTGAAAAATTTCTCATACAAAGAAGCCAGTTCACGTTTATTGGAAATGAATTTATCTAAATTCTCGTGTTGTGCTAATACTAAAGCAGCATTTAAGTTTGGCATGCGATAATTATAACCCACCATATCATGATTAAAATCCCACTTATGAGGAAGTTTAGCAGTTACAGTTAGATGTTTAGCTTTTTTTGCCAGTGATATATCATCAGTAATAACACAACCGCCGCCGCCGGCTGTAATTATCTTATTTCCATTAAAACTCAAAGCTCCTAGTTTTCCAAATGTTCCCGTATGCTTACCCTTATATATACTGCCGACACTCTCAGCAGCATCCTCAATTAGAAAAACATGGTACATATCACAAATCTCTTTAATTTGATCTACCCTACAAGGGTGCCCATAAGTATGCATAGGGAGACATGCTTTGATTACTTTACCGGTTTTGTTATTAATACACTTTTTATTTTTTATAGTAGTTTTTTCTTCAAAAAAATCTTTCAATGCAGTTGGAGATAAGCCCATAGTATCTCTATCAACATCAATAAAGATTGGTTTTGCTCCACAGTAACTAATTGCATTACAAGTCGCAACGAAGGTTAACGGCTGTGTGATAACTTCATCATTTTGTTTAACATTAGCTAACAATAATGATATATGGAGTGCCGAGGTTCCGCTATTAGTTGCAACGGCGTACTTCGCGCCAGTATATTTTGCAATTTCAAATTCAAATTGTTCTACGTACTTACCGGCTGATGAAACAAAAGTTGAATCAATACATTCATTTATATATTTTTTTTCATTACCTATAAATTTCGGCTCATGTAAGGGTATATATGAATCTGTTTTATATACAGACTTAATAAATTTTACTACAGAAATAGATTGTGCGTTAATCTTGACGTTTATGTGGTATGTTATAATATTTTTGAAATTCAGGATCCTGGATAATACCCTCTTTAATCATTCGGCTTACTTCTTTAATGCCATCAGGTACTCTCATCGTAATTTCAAACCCCAATTCGTGTTTAATTTTATCACTATTTACCTTATAGTCTCTTGGGTCTTCATTTTTGTCAACATACTTGATATTAGCCTCGGGGATAACTTTTGTTATCTCTTCAACTAACATTTCTTTAGTATAGTTTTCTGAGGTATCTCCTACGTTGAATACATTAAATGCTACTTTCTCTTTAGGTGCTCTCAAAACAGTTATGAATGCATTAGAAAAGTCTTTAACATGACAATACGGCCTCCAAAACTTTTCTCCAAAAATTATAAGTTCTCTTCCCATAGCTAAATCTTTAGTAAATTCATTGACTGTTAAGTCGAATCTCATTCTTGGAGAAACGCCATATACAGTAGAAAATCTTAATGAGGTAGGAGTAAAATTATCTGTCTTTTCAATTTCATTAAGCATGTACTCTTCAATTTCAACTTTTAATTCGGCATATAGTGATACAGGTGCAAGCTTAGAATTCTCGTCAACATAAGATTCTGAGTTATTCATTTTCCCATAGTTACTACAAGTAGATGCAAATAAAAATTTAGAAATTTTTAATTCTTTACATCTATCCAAGAGCCATCTTGTTGTATCTCTATTAGTTTTTTTTGCAAGATCAGAGTGCAACTTACATGCTGGATCGCCAACTATTGCTGCTAAATGAACAACTGCATCAAAATTACCATTAACAAGAATTTTATCAAATGAATTTATGTCATTTATATCACACTTGATAAAATTGAAGTTACTATTATGCCAAATATCTAATAACGATTCTCCTCCGAACATTAAGTTATCGATACAAGTTACTTTATAGTTTTTGGACAACAACTCTCTAAGCAATCCGGATCCAACATAACCTGCTCCACCAGTAACCATTATATGTTCCAAAACTAACTCCTTAATTATCTAATATATATTTTGCAAAAGAAAAAGCACTTGTGAATGCAGGTGAGACCGCATTTAACACGTGGGTTGTATTGTACGTCCTCTCTACCAAGAAATCCATAACTAGTTCATTACTATGTGTATCCAATAATTGTGCTCTTATGCCAACTTTCTTACTTGTTACGAGATCATCTTTTGATAGATTTGGTATTAGTGCCTGTAAACTTTTTAAAAATTGATTTTTAAAAAATCTCCAGGTTTCTTGATGAGTATATTTCCTAAATCCTTTTTTGTTACTTAAATATTGCCTGAATAGATGATATGAAACAGAAGAGGCGTCCTTGATGTTGACTCCTTCAAAACCTTGGTAATGCTCTCTTCCAAACGCTGGTATTGCAGTAGGACCAAAATATATACTTCCGTCGACCAGCTTCACTGAATGTATCCCAAGAAAAGGTGTATTTAAATCAGGTACAGGATAAATCAAACCATTTAATCTAATATTAGAATCTTTATTTATTCCATAATAACTTCCCTTAAATGGTAGTAGTGTGTACCTCTCACCTACCTTAAAAAGCTTTGATACAATATCGGAATATTGGCCTGTGCAGTTAACCAGATGATCGTATTTAAATATATTTTCCTTATCAGTAGTTACCATACTAGTATCGGGACTTGCTGATACTACTCTCTCATTAAAAAGGAACTTTGTGCCAGATTTTTCCAATTCACGTTTAATGTTATTTAATATTGAGTTAGGATCAACAACAGAAGTATTTGGTGAATATAAAGCTCGTTTTACTTTTGAGTTTGCCTCTGGTTCTATTTCAGTTAGCTCTTTTTGTGAAACAATTTTAACATGCGCCCCATTTGTTATTCCTCTGTTGTAGAGTAAATCTATTAGACTGTCGTCATTATTGTTTGTAGGCAGAATAACTTTTCCACATTTTAATATAGGCAAATTATTATCTTTGCAGTACTGCATCATTAATTTTGAGCCCTCAGCACAAAATTTGGCTTTCAATGTTTCAGAGGGATAGTAGATTCCAGAATGTAAAACACCGGAGTTTCTCCCACTACCATGCATACCAATTTTGTTTTCTTTTTCTATTATCAGTATTTTAGAGTCAGGATTATCTAATAATTTTTGACGGGCAACAGATAGACCAGTTATACCTGCACCTAGTACTATTAGATCAAAATTTGAAGACATTTTATAAATTTACCATTTTTTAAAAAAGAAAAGTAACTAATATAGTATGATAAGCTCAGGCTCTTTAGTATTCTTATGCATGACCTGCCATCTTTTTGAAATTTTCATTTCTTTCAATTAATTCGTTGTAAGTCCCCTGATCAACCACTTGGCCCTTAGCAATAAAAAATATCTGGTCACATTTTTGTACAGTTTTAAGTCGGTGAGCAATCAATATAATAGTCTTTTGGCCACTGAATTCATGAATAGCTTCCATAATCATTTTTTCAGTTATGCCATCAAGTGAACTTGTTGCTTCATCAAATACTAACACTTCAGCTTTATGATATAAGGCTCTGGCAATTCCTATACGTTGTCGTTGTCCGCCAGACAGCTGTATTCCTCGTTCACCGACTTTCGTATGTATGCCATGTTTAAGACTCTCTACTAGTTCCATAAGGCTTGATAATTTGAGTACTTGTTCCACTTGCTCATAATTAATTTCCTCACTTGGAATTCCAAATGCAACATTTTCAGCTATAGTGCCCTCTGACAAGAAGATACTTTGCGCTACGAAGCCAATAGTATTTTGCCATGAGCGAATGTTTTGGTCATTTATAATTAGGCTATCAATTTTTAATTTCCCTTGCTGAGGTTTGATTAATCCAAGCAATATATCAATTAATGTCGATTTACCAGAACCAGATGCGCCAACTATGCCAATTATGCTATTAGAGGGTATGTTCATATTTAAATTTGTTAATGTTGACTCAGTTTTTCCGGGGTATGTAAAAGTTATGTTTTCAAGTGATATTTCTTTGTTTAGATGGAGACTGATTTGCCCTGAGTTTTGTGTTTTTAACTCTGTTTGTATTGAATCTATTAAATCTTGATGAATTGATTCGAATGCAGGGATATTTCCTTTAATGTTTGCAATACAAGCAAAGATTTGTTGGAAGGCAGGTAGTAACCTAAAACCAGCAAGAGTATACACAGTAAGAACTGGTAATATCATCCCGAGGTTTCCTTGATGAGTAGCAATTAAATAAAGTACAAGTGCAATCATAAAACCAAAAGCAACTAACTCTACCATATAGCGTGGAACCTGAGCTAATGACTGATTAGAACCTAAGCTGTAAGCAATAACTTTGCCTGTATAATTAAACCTTTTTATGAAATCATTGTTTCTTCCTAAAAGTAAAACATCTTTGATGCCACCAAAACCCTCATTCATCAATCGATAACGTTCTTCATCTACTTTTGATATAGCTTCTCCATTACGTTTCAGACGCATACGCACAGCTATGAAAAGTATAAAATATCCGATTGCAAAAGCAGAAAGTCCCATTATTGCTACTTTTGGATCATAGATTGAAATACTTATGCTCATTAATATTGCAAGAACAATTTTCGCATTCATCTGCATTAGAGGCATTAATACACCACTAGTTACTCTAGCAGTTTCTGTAGCTATTTTTTTTGTCAATTGGGCACTACTGCCGTTGGCATGAAATAGCCAATCTTGCCTTAGATAATGGGTATATAACCTATCAGCAATATCTGCTCCTGTCTTATTTGCAAACATGAATAATCTCCAAAGAGTAAACATAGATATTAATGAAGAAATTAGGAACATGACAAGTACACCTATACCTACAAAAAAAACAAATTGTAATTCTGAAGCTGCTCCACTATTTTGATAAAAATGAGAAATAATATTGTCCTGTTGTAGCTGGCTCATATCGCCTACTAATGTCATAAAAGGAATAATAGATGCAATGCTGATAATTTCCATTAGGGCTGTTATCACAACTAGAATTTGAAGAACATAAAAGCCTCTTCGCTGACTGCTAGCAAGTAAGGTAAAAAGTTCTTTGATTATTTTCCACATAAGAATATTTTCAGCCTTACATTAAACGCAAAATTGATTACTTTTATAAACTTTCTTTATATACACTTGATAAATACCACTTATAAGTTCTCTCAAGGCCTTCTCTTAAATTAATAGTATAATTCCAACCCATATTTGATAAACGAGATACGTCAATGAGCTTTCTTGGTGCACCGTCTGGCTTTGTTTCATCAAAAAATAAATCGCCATTAAAACCAACTACCTCTTTCATAATCTCTGCCATTTCTCTAATAGTTATATCTTTACCTGCTCCAATATTAATATGTGATTGCATTGATTTAGTGTTAGCTTGATAGATTTTCTTATCTAACTCTAACACAAATAGAGATGCATCTGCCATGTCATCAACATACAAAAACTCTCTCATCGCTTTACCTGTGCCCCATACTTTTACTGTTGTATCATTATTGATTTTTGCCTGGTGGAATCGTTGCATCAATGCTGGAATGACATGAGAATTTTTGGGATGAAAATTATCATTAATACCATACAAATTTGTTGGCATAACTGAACGAAAATCTGTACCATGTTGTCGGTTGTATGATTCACAAAGCTTAATCCCTGAAATTTTAGCCAACGCATAGGGTTCATTAGTTGGTTCAAGTATATTTGAGAGAAGCGCATCTTCTTTCATAGGTTGTTCAACTTCTCTGGGATATATGCAAGTACTACCAAGAAAAAGTAAGCGCTTCACGTTGTTTTCATAGGACGAATGAATAACATTAGCTTCTATCATCAAATTTTGATATATGAAATCAGCTGGATAATTATTATTTGCATGAATACCGCCTACGGCCGCTGCGGCAAGTATTACATAATCAGGCTTTTCTTGTTGAAAGAAATCATGCACTTGTGCTTGATTAATAAGATCCAGGTCCTTATGAGGTCGCGTAAGAAGATTAGTAAAACCTCTCTCTTCTAATTGTCTGACTATTGCAGAACCAACTAAGCCAGCATGGCCAGCAATATAGATTTTATCATTTAAATTCATTTCTCTACCAACTACTCATTATAGTCTGGTGCTTTAAAGCCATGCTCTTTAATTAAGCAATCACGTTTGGTGTTATTAATGTCATTTTCCATCATTTCATGTACTAATTCTTCTAATTTTATTTTCGGCTTCCAGCCAAGTTTTTCTCTTGCTTTAGATGGGTCACCAAGAAGGGATTCCACTTCTGATGGTCTGAAATAACGTGAATCAACTTCGACAATTAAATCGTTAGTTTCAGTATCATACCCTTTTTCATCTTTACCCTCACCTTCCCATCGAATGGTTTTTCCTAAATGACCCCATGCAAAATTAACGAAATCTCGCACAGAATACTGAATGCCTGTAGCAATACAAAAATCATCTGGCTCATTTTGCTGAAGCATCAACCACTGCATTTCAACATAATCTTTTGCATGACCCCAATCGCGCTTTGCATTCATATTTCCTAGATAAAGAGTTTTTTGTAAGCCTAATGAAATGCGAGCTAATGCCCTGGTGATTTTACGTGTCACAAAAGTCTCCCCTCGTATTGGAGATTCATGATTGAATAGAATGCCGTTGCAGGCATACATCCCGTAAGCCTCACGATAATTTACAGTTATCCAATATGCATAGAGTTTTGCAGCAGCATATGGAGATCTTGGATAAAAAGGAGTAGTTTCCTTTTGAGGAGATTCATGTACTAGTCCATAAAGTTCTGATGACGATGCTTGGTAGTATCTGGTTTTATTCACTAAGCCTGAGATTCGAATTGCATCTAATATTCGAAGTGCACCAAGAGCAACTGTATCTGCCGTGTACTCTGGCGATTCAAAAGATACTGCAACATGTGATTGCGCACCAAGATTATATATTTCATCTGGCTTAATTTCTTGAATAATTCGTACTAGATTCATTGAGTCAGCTAGATCTCCATAATGTAAAATAAAGTTTCTGTTTTTTTCATGTGGATCTTGATACAAATGGTCAATACGATCAGTATTAAATGATGATGATCGACGCTTAATGCCATGGACTTCATATCCTTTATCTAACAAAAATTCTGCTAAATAAGCTCCATCTTGTCCAGTGATACCGGTGATTAATGCTACTTTATTTGCCATACAAACTCCTACACTAATTCTTTACATCTAAACATACAAATTATAACTCTTAATATAAAGTAAATGAATAAAATAGATATTGTTGCAATCAGTTTTTTGGGGAATAAAATTCTGTTCGTTCAATATCATTCTCATCACAGGCTTCACCATACTGAATTTCTATAATATGACATATTTCATCAAACGGATTAGTAATTTGATGCCATTGACCTAGCGGAACGTGATAATGGTCGAATTTATTAAGTTGAATATTTTTTTTGTCATTAGAGATATCATTACTATAATGGACTAAAGCTGCTCCTTTGCTAACTAGCCATATTTCATTTCTTTTGAGATGTTTTTGAAAACTCATGCCTTTTCCCGGCTGAACAATGAGTTCTTTGACTTTTACATTTTTTTTTTCAAATAAATTACTAAATGATCCCCAAACCCTATCTTCAGTATAATATCTCCATTTTTTTAATATCCACGAAGAAGAATTTTTTTTATCATCTCCGCCTACGCTAAAAACAAACTCTATTCCATCAATAGCCATCTCAGGGATATTATTTTTGTTTCTATCACCACCATTTGCAAAAATAATATAATCTTGTGGATACATCTCTTTAATCTTTGTTAAAGCTTTTGTAGCACTTCCCTTATCATCATCTTCAAAATCAATAACCTTATCTACAAGTGATAGATTTTCTAAGACTGATTTTCTCTCATAAAAGGGCATAAAACATGAGCCTTTTTTATCTATCAACCAGTCGTCACTGTTCAACGCGACAATAAGCTGATCACCTAGTTTACTCGCTGCTTTCAAGTAGGCAATATGCCCAGAGTGAATAGGATCAAAACCACCGCTTACTACTACAACATTCATATAAAATTTAATAATTAATCAAGTTAATTAATACTGATAGTTAAAACAATAATACTATAACACACAATAAGTACTCTTATTAAATTTTAAACAAATCAATATGATTAGCTAATCAAGTGGATATAAAAGTTTTTCAGTTTCACTTAATTGCATAAAGTTTATAGGTAAATATTTTTTGATAATATTTTTTATATTTTTTTTCAGCCCATGCTTTATTGAATTTTATATTATTTGTTTTTTTATCTTTGTAAAGCCATGGAAATAGTTTACTTTCTTTAGAAACTTTTAAAATACAAAAAGCAAATTGATTTTGTTGTTTACGAAAAAATTTTGAGAAAATTATATAAAATGGTTTCAGCAAAGATAAAACTATCACTTTAAGACTATTTTTTAATTCTAACTCAGGAGTACATGGGTAGGCGCTACCATAATCATATAAAAATGTATGTTCAGAGATCGGATTATATGATTGTATGGTTTTCTCTATTTCTCTCTCAGTCCATCTATAAACATAATTTGGAATATGTGTATTATTTACTCCCCCATGAGTACAGTCGTTATAAAAAACTGCAGCATGCTCATACTCTTGAGCAAGATTTAATTTAGTAACGAGTCTCATTAATAGAGAGTCTCTAGCTTCAAATGCTAATATTCCTATCTTTGATACTCTATACATTTCCAGTAATACCTTATGCGGCATAGGAGCATGATGTATTGCCGCGTGAATTACAACATAATCAAATGAATCATCATCATAGCTTAGAGATTGTGCGTCTTGATAATCCCATTTAAAAGGTTTGAATTTATCAGCAGAAGTTCTAGTATCAAGATTAGATAGTGTTACATTAGTGTATCCAAGATTCAAAAATGTTTCTTTATCCAACAAGCCTCCACCACATATTAATATAGATACATTTTTATTAGGGATACGTTTGTTAACTACATTCGAATAAAATAGATGCCTTGGATTTATCATAGTATTTAACTTAGATTATATAATTGTTCTTGATTATGAAGATGTGGATTATTCTATCGATTTAGATAACTGCTCTTTACGCAAACGATTAGCATCACTGAAGAAAATGTAGGTTATGCCCAACAGTAAACCTAAAACAAAAGATAGTGCATATACTACCAGAGTTCTTGGCCAGACTTGAAACGGATATTCTGGACGACTTAGAATCAGTACGTTAGCTCCACCTTCTGCCTCCATAATATATCTGTCAATTGCTAATAGTTTGGAAGTAATAATATCTGTGGTGGCAGTAAAATCATCAAAGCGTTTATCGATGATCACAATTTCTTCTTTTGCTCTCAAAATATACTCTGAGGTTAATACATTATTTATATAATCAGCATAATTGTAGAAGTCGTTTAATAGCCTTAATTTGTCTGTTCTGATAAGTATGTATGCTCCTAATTGGTCGTCTGTTTCCATTATGGCCATTCGCTTATCCTCATGTTTGGATATCATGATACCCTCTATGGTTTGACTTTGATTAAAGTCTCTATACAAAAGTAAACTGTCTTTGTTATTTTTTTTCCAGTCATCGAATAGTCTCTGGGTATAGAATAACTTTTTAAAATCTTTCATAGGAATTTCATTATCGTGTGAATCATAAAATGGTGGTAAAGAATCAACTTGATATGTTAATTTCGACTCATATTCGGGTTCCTTTAGGTAACCATATGCTGCTCCTATCAATACTGTGGTAATAATAAAAGAAATTAATGTTACTTTAGCGTTAAGTACTGTCTCGAAAAAATCGAATATTGTTATTTCATTATCTTGCATTTGATTCATTATTTTGTTTAGAAGCCTAGTTTATAACCATAGTAAGTATATTACTACATTACTAATATTGATAGACTTTATTGAGACTAGTTCAGCCTTTAATTTTAATACAGTTATTTTAATCATGCAGAAAATATTTTGTCCACGATAACTTGAAAGTTGGAATTAGGATGATAATATGAATTTAAGATATCGCGTTCTTGCTTGTCTAGAGAGCATATATTTATACTGATAACCTCATTTGGTTGTTATTGACACTAAGGAAAAGAGAATGAAAGATATTATTCGAGGCCTAAATCAAAAAGATGTATGGGACTATGAAAATGGATTTTATTGGTTCTCCTCGAAATCTAGAATTAATAAAATGCTAGCTCATTATGAGCTGTATAAGACTATAATCGATATCCCAGGACATATTTTTGAATTAGGTGTGTATAAAGCTGCATCACTAGTTCGTTTTGCTTCATTCAGAGATGCCTTAGAAAATGACTTCTCAAGAAAAATTATAGGTTTTGACGCATTCGGCGAGTTCCCTACTAATAAACTAAAAACACAAGATGACTTAGACTTCGTAGAAAGTTTTGAAAGTGATGGTGGCCTCGGACTTAGCAAAGAAGAGGTAGCAAAAATCCTTAACCAAAAAGGATTTGAAAACTTCAAATTAGTCAAAGGTAATGTGTTTGACACGTTACCAAAATATCTTGAGGATAATCCTGAAACACGTATTGCCATGCTTCACCTTGATATGGATGTTAGAGAGCCAACTGACTTTGCTTTAGAGTTACTTTACGAGCGTGTTGTCCCTGGTGGTATAATTATATTTGATGACTACAATGCCGTAGCTGGGGAAACAATCTCTGTAGATGAATTTTTAAGGGAACATCACTTAAAGTTAGAAAAGCTCCCATTTTATAATATACCCAGCTATATTAGAAAACCTCTGTAGATGAAATTCATTGAGATGACTGAGCTTGAACATTGAGCTCTTTACTCATATATTCTTCCCCATTGTAATTGCTTTTAACACCTTTAATCATTGGTGTATAAGAAAAATCATAGCCACAACCTACT
>MDSV01109748.1_pt1 | contig 30782 bp, 34 predicted proteins | sample 810851 | NCBI WGS metagenome assembly MDSV01 (sample SAMN05326640, study PRJNA326480) | marine metagenome | isolation source: seawater | place: Atlantic Ocean: North East | collected 2012 | reverse complement strand
CTCGAGATCACCGCCACCGCGGTCGGCGCGCACACCCGGCTCGCCCAGATGGCCGCGCTGACCGACCAGGCGCAGGCTCGCAAGGCCCGCGTCCAGACTCTCGTCGACCGCGTGGTGACCTGGTTCGTGCCCGTCGTCATCGTCCTCGCCGTGATCGTCGCCACCGCATGGGCGCTGGCCGGCACACCGCTGCAGCAGGCGTTCGGGATCGGCATCAGCGTGCTCATCATCGCCTGCCCCTGCGCCCTGGGGCTGGCCACGCCGACCGCGCTCATGGTCGGCATCGGTCGCGCCGCGTCCCTGGGCATCCTCATCAAGGGCCACGACGCGCTCGAAGCATCCGGCCGCGTCGACACGGTCGTCCTCGACAAGACCGGCACGCTCACCACCGGCCGGATGTCCGTCGAATCCGCCACCGCCTACGGCGTCCCCGAGCACGAGCTGTGGCGGATCGCCGCCTCCGTGGAACGAGGATCCGAGCACGCCATCGCCCGCGCCATCGAGAACGCCGCGACCCGTCACGTCACCGACCTGCTCCCCCTCGAGACATTCACCGCACTCCCCGGCCTCGGCGCCGAGGCGGACATCGCCGCGGCCCGCGTGCTCATCGGCAACGCCGAGCTGCTCCGCACGCGCGGCATCGACATCACCCGGGCGGACACAGACCTGGGCGCCGCAGCCGAGAACGGGCGCACGGTCGTGCTCGTCGCTCGCGACGGAGAGCTGATCGGTGCGTTCCAGCTCGCCGACACCCTCAAGCCCTACGCCGCCGAGACCATCACCGCCCTTCGCTCCCAAGGGCTCCACACCGTCCTGCTCACTGGGGACTCCCCAGCTGCGGGCAGACAGATCGCCGACACGCTCAGCATCGACCAGGTGCACGCCGGCGTTATGCCCACGACGAAAGCAGACGTCATCCGCGACCTGCAGGCGCAGGGAAGGCGCGTGGCCATGGTCGGCGACGGGATCAACGACGCCACCGCACTGGCCACTGCCGACCTTGGCCTCGCCCTCGTCGCCGGAACTGACATCGCGCTCAAAGCGGCCGACATCATCCTGGTCCGCGAGGATCTCCTGGTCGTCCCCGACGCGCTCACGATCTCCCGCAGAACCCTCCGGACGATCCGCACCAACCTGATCTGGGCGTTCGGCTACAACGTCGCTGCCATCCCCATCGCCGCCGCCGGCCTGCTCAACCCACTCATCGCCGCCGCCGCAATGTCGCTGTCCTCCGTCCTCGTCGTCTACAACAGCCTCCGCATCCAGCGGGTGCAGGGCAGCGGACGCGGAGAGCACTCCGCGGCGTCCACGCAGCCACGCCGAGGCTGATAGTCGCCCACACCGGCGCTGTCCCGCTGCCTGCTCAGTCACCGAGCGTCGCCGGGTCAGCCCTCCGCCCTGTCGTGCGGCCGTCGTCGTGCGGCCGCTGAGGGTGAGCAGCGCGAGGATCGCGGCGGTCAGGAGGACGGCGCTGCCGGCGGTCAACGCGGTGCCGTACCCGGCTACGACACTTCGTCGGTGGGCGATTCGGCGGGTCCTGTCTGCGTGGTGACGGTCACAGCGACACCGGCGGGCACCGGCCCCGGCACGGTCAGGGATGTCCGCTCAGCGGTGTGCGTTCTGGGACGCCTGCGTTACCGTCGGGATGCTCTCTCGCATCGTGCCCGTCTCGCCGTGCTCAGTTCGCCGTTCGTCGGTTCTGCAGCTCGTCGATCAGCACCCTGGTGTTCTCCGTGTAGTCGATGGGCACCACGACCAGGTGCACCCCACGGGCTGAGAAGGCCCCCTCCAGCACGTCGCCGAGGTCCGCGATGTCGTCGACCCGGTGTCCGGTCGCGCCGTACGCCTGCGCGTAGGCGACGAAGTCCGGGTTGCCGAAGGTCATCCCGTAGTCGGTCAGCTCCTCCGCCGCCTGCTTCCAGCGGATCATGCCGTAGGCGCTGTCCTCGATGATCATCACGACCAGGTCCAGGCCGAGGCGCACCGCGGTCTCGAGCTCCTGGCTGTTCATCATGAACCCGCCGTCGCCGCAGACGGCCATCACCCGGCGCTGCGGGTACAGCATCGCGGCGGTCATGGCCGAGGGCAGCCCGGCGCCCATCGTCGCCAGCGCGTTGTCCAGCAGCAGCGTGTTCGCCACGGTGGTGCGGTAGTTGCGGGCGAACCAGATCTTGTACATGCCGTTGTCGAGCGCGACGATGCCGTCCTGGGGCATGATCCGGCGCACCTCGTGCACGATGCGCTGCGGCGTGAACCGGTCCTCCGTGGCACGCTCGGCGATCTTCGCGAGGATCCCCTCCCGCAGCGGCAGCAGCGCCTGGGCGTGGGGCACGGTGCCATCCAGGAGGTCGCCGAGGGCCTGCAGGGTGGGCTCGATGTCGCCGACCACCTCCAGCTGCGGGAAGTACACCTGCTCGACGACGGCGGGCCGGAATCCGATGTGGATGACCGTCTTGGACGGGTCGCTCATCGCGAACGGGGGTTTCTCGCTCGTGTCGTGGCCGATCGTGACGATCACGTCCGCCTGCTCGATCGCGTCGTGCACGTAGTCGTCCTCGGTCAGCGCCGCGGTCCCCAGGTACAGGTCCGTGGCCCCGGAGACCGTCCCCTTGCCCATCTGGGTGGTGACGTACGGGATCTGCATCCGCGCGACGAAACCGGACAGGGCGTGACAGCATCGCGGCCGGGCGGCATCCGCGCCGAGCATGATCAGGGGCCGCTCAGCGCCCCTGACGACCTCCGCGGCGGCCGCAATCGCGGCCGGGCATCCCACCGGCTGCTCGGTGTGATGCGGCGGGATCAGGCGGATCTCCTCGACCGGCGCCGCGGCGATGTCCTCGGGGAGCTCGAGGTGCACCGGCCCGGGGCGTTCGGCCTGGGCGACGCGGAACGCCTCACGGATCATCGTCGGGATCATCGCGGGCGAGGCGATCTGCCTGGTCATCTTCGTCAGCGGTGTCATCGCCGCGACGGTGTCGACGATCTGGAACCGCGCCTGGGCGGCCGAGAGGATCCCCTTCTGCCCGGTGATCATCACCATCGGCATCCCCCCGAGCAGGGCGTAAGCGGCGCCCGTGGACAGATTGAGCGCACCCGGCCCGAGCGTGGTCAGGCACACCCCCGGGCGTCCCGTCAGGCGGCCGTGCGTCGCCGCCATGAACGCCGCGGCCTGCTCGTGTCGCGTCAGCACCAGCTCGATGCCCGAGCGGCGGATGGACTCGACCAGGTGCAGGTTCTCCTCCCCCGGCAGCCCGAAGATCCGCTCCACTCCCTCGTTCTCGAGTGCTCTGACCAGCGCGTCCGACGCTCTCAGGTCCATGGTCGCCTTTCGATGGTGCCGGCGTCCGCGGCGGTCGGCGGGCGCGCCCGGCCGATCGCGCGGTGCTGCGGTCAGGGATGTCTGATGGAGTCGGGCTCGTCGTCACTGAGGTGGGCGGTCTCGACCTGGAAGGTCGAGTGCCGGACGGAGACGTCGAAGTGCTCGGCGACGCAGGCTCTGATGTCGTGCAGAACCTCGGCGGCGTGGCCGTCGGTGAAGCACTCGTCCTCGACGACCACATGCGCGGTGATCGTCGGCAGCCCGGTGGCCACGGTGGAGGCGTGCAGGTCGTGGACGTCGGTGACGTGGTCGAGCTCCAGGATGTGCGCGCGGACCTGATCGAGATCGAGGCCCTTCGGCGTGAACTCCATCAGCACGCTGGTGGTCTCGCGCATCAGCTTGAACGCGCGCGGCACGATCAGCGCCGCGATGAACAGGCCGGCGATGGCGTCCGCCTGCTGGAACCCGGTGGTGGCGATCACGATCGCCGCGACGATCACGCCGAGTGAGCCGAGGGCGTCGTTGAGGACCTCCAGGAACGCCGCGCGCATGTTGAAGTTCGCGCCCCTGCTGGAGGAGAGGATCGTGATGGCGATGATGTTCGCGACCAGCCCGATGATCCCGAAGATCAGCAGTTCGGTGGAGGGCACCTCCGGCGGCTCGAACAGGCGGCGCACGCCCTCGATCGCGGTGTAAAACCCGACGACGATCAGCAGCGTCGCCTGCCCCAGCGCGGCGAGCACCTCGATGCGCCGGAACCCCCAGGTCCGCTTCGAGGTCGCCGGCCTGAGCATCAGGGTCGCCGCGATCAGGGCGACCAGCAGCCCGGTCGCGTCCGTGATCGCATGCGCGGTGTCGGTCAGCAGCGCGAGACTGCCGGTGACCACCGATCCGACGGCCTGGGCGGCGACGATCGTCGCGGTGATGCCGAAAGCGATCCCCAGCTTCTTGCGATAATCGCCTGGATGCCCGGCGGCTTGGTCCAGTGACGGTCCGTGGTCATGACCTGCGCCCATCAGAGGGGACTCCGTTCTCTTGGATCTCGATACCTGAACAAAATACGAATATCAACGATATCATCGCTCAACGACGATAATAGCGCATCCGGCATCCCCCGGAAAGTCAGGTTGGCCTTGGCAACCACGGACGGCCCCCATCCGGCGCCACTTCGGGATAACATCGAGATATGACGATGACATTCAAGGAACAGTCCGGCGGGGTTGTCGCGGAAGCCGACGCGGTGATCCCGGCTGCGTCGTTGTTCCACAGCTTCAGCGATCCCTCCCGACTGGTGATCCTGCAGCACCTGCAGCTGGGCGAGCACCGCGTCGTCGACCTGGTCAAACACCTCGGGCTCTCGCAGAGCACCGTCTCGAAGCACCTCGCCTGCCTGAAGGACGCCGGCATGGTGGAATCCCGACCGGAAGGCCGCGCCTCGGTCTACTCGCTCAACAACCCCGAGGCACTTGTCGATCTACTCTCCGCGGCCGAACGTCTACTCGCGCTGACCGGCGACGCCGTGACACTGTGCCCGCTCCACGGGGCGGACGCCCTGGCCCGACACTACGAGGAGTAGACGGAGCCATCCTCCGTCACGGCCGTCTACGACCCACCACCATGAGCACGCCGTTGTCGCCTGGCAGCTGTGTCCGGTGCTCGCCGAACGGTCCCACATAGGATCGCACCGCTTTGCTTCAGCCCAAACTCACTGACAGCGATGCTGACACCCAGGGCGCTTCGTCTTGACTTGGGAATACCCGGTAGGGGTATCCTTGTTGGCATCGTTTAGATACCCCTACCGGGTATCCTTACTGGGAAGGATCGACGATGGCTGCGAATGAGTACCAGGTGACCGGGATGACCTGCGGGCACTGCGAGAAGTCGGTGCGCGAGGAGGTCGGCGAGATCGCGGGCGTCACCGATATCCAGGTGAGCGCTCAGACCGGAAAGCTGGTCGTGACCGCCGATGGCGAGGTCGATGACGCGAAGGTGATCGCCGCCGTCGAGGAGGCCGGCTACCAGGCGGCGCGCGTCTGATGAATGCGGCAGGGAGGCTCGCGCTCTTCGGAGGCGGGTTGGTGGTGGCGTTCGGCGCGGCCTACGGCCTCGCCGGCGTCATCGTTCCCGACAGTTTCGTCCAGTCCTGGACGGAGAGGAGTGACATGAATGAGCACGGTGCCGATAGCGGCGACCACGCGGCTGGGTCCGGGCACTCCGCGCACGATCATCCGGCTGATGGCGGACCAGCGCCGGCGGGAATCCAGGACGCGATCGATCCGACTTATCCGGTGGGCAGCAGGGTGATCCTGTCGGCTGATCACATGCCGGGCATGGATGGCGCAGAGGCGACGGTCTCCGGGGCGTTCACCACGACTGCCTATGCGGTGAGCTACACGCCGACCACGGGTGGTGAGCCGGTGACTGACCATCGCTGGGTCGTTCACGAAGAGCTGGAGAATCCTGGCCGGGCGCCGCTCGCCGATGGGGCGCAGGCGGTGCTGCTGGCTGAGCACATGACGGGCATGAAGGGTGCGGATGCGGCGATCGACTACTCCACCGACGAGACGGTGTACATGGTCGATCTCGATGCCGACGGCATGCGGATGACGAACCACAAGTGGGTCGTCGAGAGCGAGATGCAGCCGGCGCACTGAGCGAGGTCGCCGGATCGCGGGATTGAAGAGGATCGAGGAACGAAGGATGAGCACCACGGCTGGACCTGACATCGAGCTGGAGATCGGCGGGATGACCTGTGCGTCCTGCGCGAACCGGATCGAGCGGAAGCTGAACAAGCTCGACGGTGTGCAGGCGACGGTCAACTATGCGACCGAGAAGGCCAAGGTCATCGCTCCTGAGGGCTTCGACCCGCAACTGCTGATCAAGGAGGTGGAGGGCGCGGGATACACGGCGGCCCTGCCGAAGCCGAAGAACCCGGGTCCGGCGGCGGGAGCCGATGGCGATGGGGATGCGCCGGATCTCGAGCTCGTGTCACTGCGGCAGCGTCTGATCGGGTCGATCGTGCTCACGGTGCCGGTGATCGCGATGGCGATGGTTCCTGCTTTCCAGTTCACGTACTGGCAGTGGATCAGCCTGGCGTTGGCCGCACCCGTCATCATCTGGGCGGCGTGGCCCTTCCACCGGGCGGCGTGGGCGAACCTCAAGCACGGCACCGCGACGATGGACACGCTCATCTCGATGGGTACCTCCGTCGCGCTGCTCTGGTCGCTGTACGCATTGCTGTTCGGTACCGCTGGTACGCCGGGCATGACCCACCCCTTCGAGTTCACGATCGCGCCGTCGGATGGGGCGGCCAACATCTATCTCGAGGTCGGTGCCGGGGTGACGATGTTCATCCTCGCCGGGCGCTACTTCGAGAAGCGCTCCAAGCGTCAGGCCGGTGCTGCGCTGCGCGCGCTGCTCGAGCTCGGGGCGAAGGAGGTCTCGGTGCTGCGCGACGGCCCTGATGGATCTCGGGTCGAGGTGAAGATCCCGACCGCCGAGCTGCAGGTGGGGGATGAGTTCGTCGTCAGACCGGGCGAGAAGATCGCGACCGATGGCGTGGTGGTCTCCGGCACCTCGGCGGTGGACGCCTCGATGCTGACCGGCGAGTCGGTGCCCGTGGAGGTGGCGGAGGGGGATCCCGTGACCGGTGCCACCGTGAACGCCGGCGGCCGGCTGGTCGTTCGCGCCACCCGCGTGGGATCGGATACGCAGCTGGCGCAGATGGCCAAGCTCGTGGAGGACGCGCAGACGGGCAAGGCGGAGGTGCAGCGTCTTGCTGACCGCATCTCCGGCGTCTTTGTGCCGATCGTGATCGTCATCGCTGTCGCGGCTCTCGGCGCATGGCTCGGGGCGGGCTTCCCGCCTGCAGCCGCATTCACCGCCGCGGTCGCGGTCCTCGTGATCGCGTGCCCCTGTGCCCTGGGCCTGGCGACCCCGACCGCGCTGCTGGTCGGCACCGGACGCGGCGCGCAGATGGGCATCCTCATCAAGGGACCAGAGGTGCTGGAGTCCACCCGCAAGGTCGACACCGTGGTGCTCGACAAGACCGGCACCGTGACCACCGGCAAGATGACCCTCGTCGACGCGGTCGCCGAACCAGGCGTCGAGCGGACCGACCTGCTGCGGCTCGCGGGTGCCCTCGAGGAGGCATCCGAGCATCCGATCGCGCAGGCCATCGCCAAGGGCGCGACGGCCGAGGTCGGGCAGCTGCCAGCGGTCGAGGGCTTCGCGAATGTTCCGGGCAAGGGCGTTCAGGGCGTCGTGGACGGAACCGCCGTGCTCGTCGGTCGCGAGTCGCTCTTGGCCGACTGGTCACAGCAGCTGAGTCCTGCCGTCGCCGATGCGAAGGCCGCCGCCGAGAGCGAGGGGAAGACGGTCGTCGCCGTCGGCTGGGACGGACAGGCCCGCGGCATTCTCGTCGTCGCCGACACGGTGAAGCCGACCAGCGCCGAGGCGATCTCGCAGTTGAAGCAGATCGGGCTCACCCCCGTGCTGCTCACCGGCGACAATGAGGCGGTCGCGCGCCAGATCGCCGCCGAGGTCGGCATCGATCAGGTGATCGCCGAGGTGCTGCCGCAGGACAAGGTCGACGTCATCGCCCGACTCCAGGGCGAGGGCAAGACGGTCGCGATGGTCGGCGACGGCGTCAACGACGCCCCCGCGCTCGCTCAGGCCGACCTGGGACTCGCCATGGGCACCGGCACGGATGTCGCCATCGAGGCATCCGACATCACCCTCGTGCGCGGTGACCTCCGCAGCGCGGTCGACGCGATCCGTCTGTCACGGAAGACCCTCGGCACGATCAAGACGAACCTGTTCTGGGCCTTCGCCTACAACGTCGCCGCGATTCCCGTCGCAGCGCTCGGCATGCTCAACCCCATGCTCGCCGGAGCTGCGATGGCCTTCTCCAGCGTATTCGTCGTCGGCAACAGCCTCCGCCTCCGCGGATTCACGAGCATCGCCAAGCACTAATCCGAACCAATCAACCGCAACCCCGATCGAAGAGGGAGAACAACATCATGAACGACACCCCTGCCGCAACCAGCTGCTGCAGTACCACCGCCTCAAAGGCCGCAACAGAGACGCCCGAGAACCTGCTCGCTGGAAGCAGTTGCTGCGGCGGAGCCGCCGCGGCCGACGAGGACATGACCACCTGCCCGGTCATGGTCGGCTCACCTGTCAGCAAGAAGAAGGCCATCGAGGCCGGTCTCTTTCGCGACTACGAAGGTGAGCGCTACTACTTCTGTTGCCCCGGCTGCGACCAGAAGTTCGACGTCGACCCCGCCAAGTACGCAGCGAACATGGTCTAGTCCCCGACCCAGACCGGGGACCCGAGATACTGGAGATACGCCCATGACTACTCAAATCACTGTTCCGGCAGCCGACGACCATCGCGAGACGCACGCGCACCACGGCTACATCTCCGAGAAGGAGAAGTACCGCAATCGGCTGAGCCGACTCGAAGGGCAGGTGCGGGGTATCGACCGCATGGTGGCGGACGAGCGGTATTGCATTGACATCCTCACCCAGATCTCCGCCGTGACCAAGGCGCTCGAGTCGGTGGCGCTCGGCCTGCTCGACGACCACATGAAGCACTGCGTCCTCGACGCGGCTAAGAACGGCGGCCCCGAAGCCGAGCAGAAACTAGCCGAAGCGTCACAAGCAATCGCACGACTCGTGCGATCGTAGAGCGACACGATCTCCCAATCGCGAGTGACTGCGCGCGGGGAAATACCGTTAAGAGGAGGTCGTGCTGATGCTGACCAGCATCCCGGTCAGCCGATTCCGCTACCGCATTCAGGATGGTGACGCACGCGGGAACCAGCTATGACGAGTCGACCCGGAGATCAAGACGCTTGGCCGCTCGCGTCGAGCGCGTCGCTCAGTGACGCGGCCGTAGCGACGGCGATGCGCGCCGTCGGCGGTGCAGCCGTCTTGGCCGGAGGGATCGTCGCAGCCGTCACTGGCCCGCTGGCACTTGCTCGAGGCAGCTGGCTGGCCGCGTATCTCGTGCTCGTCGTCGGCGTTGCGCAGTACAGCATGGGCGCCGCACGCCGATGCGGCCAAGGAGTCACCGGAGTCCCCCTGGGGTGGGTTCAGTTCGGCCTCTGGAATCTGGGGGGTCTCGCGGTGATGGTGGGCGCGCTCGCGAGGACCGTGATGGCGGTCTGGATCGGATCTGCGGCGCTTCTCGTCGCCGTGCTGCTGGCCTTTCTTGTAGACCGTCAGCCCGGCGATAGAGTGCATCCGCGAGGACCGCTCTGGACCGTTGCCTATCGGCTGCTGTTGGTAATCCTTGCTGTCAGCATCCCTGTCGGCATCGTTCTTTCCGTCGTGCGAAATAGCTGACAGGATGCTCAGTCAGTCGTTGCGTTGGCCTCGTCCTCTCGCCGTGCGGTGATGAACGCTCGGACCCCGAGGATGATGTAGACGATGAGCAGGACGAACGTCACGGTGCTGGCCACCACGGCCATCGGGCGCTCGGCTTCACCGGCGATGAGCTCGCCGAGTTTCAGGACGTTCATGCTGGTGCCGAGGACTCCTATGACGGCGATCACGAGTCCGATCGAGAGGCCGATCTTGCGGTTCTTGAGTGCGATGAGCCCGCAGATTTCGATGAGCAATCCGAGGAAGGCGGGGATCAGCGCCGTCCAGCTGGTGAAGCCGGTCGTGGCATAGGAGATGACTCCTACGGCGATAAGAGCGGCGGCGAAGGCGAGCGTTGTACGGGGCATTCTTCCTCCAGGGGTGGGTGAGCGAGTAGAGATGTTGGGAGTGTTGCGACGCACCGGGAGCTAGCTCCGATTCCGTCCACGGGAGAGGCTCGCGAGGTACTCGTTGTAGGAGTCGAGCTCGGCGTCCTCGACCTTCTGCCGCTGTCGCGAGGTGCGCACCTCGCGGGCACGCCAGCGGGAGAGGCAGACGATGAGCACCACGAACAGCGGCAGTTCCGCGTAGGTCCATACCAGGGCGCCGGCTATCGCCTGGTCCAGGATGGGGTCATGGCCGCCGGCGGGGTTGGCGTACGCGCTGAACAGGGGTGTGCTGGTGCGGAGCAGGATCAGGCCGAACACGGCGTGGATCTGGATCTCGACGGCGATGTCGACGAATCGCGCGGCGAAGGAAGGGACACGCGGCAGCGGGTCGGACGACCACAGGGGTGTCGCCGCGACGACGCCGAGGACGAGGACGATGAAGAGCAGGGCGTCGTGGCCGAAGGGGACGCGCATGACGACGCTGATGGCGTCGGTCAGGTAGAGGACCGGGTACAGCACCATCGCGGTGACGATGGCGACCACGGGGTGCAGCGCGGCGCTCCAGAACGGTGAGCGGAGTCCGGCGTGTGCTGCGCGGAGCACGAGACGTCCGAGGCCGGTGTGCGGTGTGCTGTGCAGGAGCAGCCGCCCCGGTGACCCGGCGATCAGGAGGGGCGGGACGACGGTCAGCAGGGTGATCTGCTGGAAGACCAGGGCTGTGATGGACTCCGTCGCGAGGCGGTTGACGCCGAACGTCGTGACGGCGAAGATCAGGGCACACCCGATCAGGAACGATGCCGTGCGGGCGATTGCCCAGCGGCGGCGGCGCCGCCACATCCGGATCGCTCCTCGCAGGTACAGCGCCGCGAGCAGCAGGGCGGCGATGGCGACCGGCGAGCCTGCGAGGGGCTCGAACACGACCCACTGGTCGATCGGCGGCATGGCGGATTTCCCTTCATCGAGGCGATCATGCGTCGGCGACTCCGGCCGCGGCGATGGCGCGGCCGGAGCGCGGGGTCAAGTGAGGCCGGAGTAGGAGTGCAGGCCCGGGAAGTACACGTTGACGACCGTGAAGTTGAACAGCACGGCGGCGAATCCGACGATGCACAGCCAGGCGGAGCGGTTGCCGCGCCAGCCGCGGGTGGCGCGGGCGTGGATGTAGCCGGCGTAGAGCACCCAGATCACGAAGGTCCAGACCTCTTTGGTGTCGAAGCCCCAGTAGCGTCCCCAGGAGTCGTTGGCCCAGATCGCTCCGGCGATCAGGGTGAACGTCCAGAACATGAAGCCGACGATCACGAACCGGTAGGCGAGCGTCTCGAGGACTTCGCCGGCGGGCAGCGTGCGCAGGAACCCGCCTCGGCGCCCTGCGGAATCGGGCGAGACGCTGGTGCGGCGTTCACGGCGGGATTGCAGCAGCTGAGTGACGGAGAGGCCACAGGCGAGGGCGAACAGGGCGGTGGCGAGGGAGGCGACGAAGACGTGGATGACGAGCCAGATGCTCTTGAGCGGATCCATCAGCGGGACGACTTCGACGTAGAAGCTGAGCGTGGCGCCGCCCAGCAGCAGGACGATCATGCCCACCAGGAACGCGCCGAGGAAGCGCAGGTCGTACCAGCGGAGGGCGAGGAGGTAGACGGCGACGATCAGGACCGTCCCGGTGAGAGCGAACTCGTACATGTTGGCCCACGGCACCCGCTCTGCGGCGATGCCGCGGGCGACGGTTCCGCCGAGCTGGAAGAGGAAGGCGAGCACGGTGAGCGCGGTGCCGATCCTCGCCCACAGCAGCCGGGGACGCTGCGAGGGCGGAGCATGGATGTCGTCCGGGTGCGCCTGGTCGGGCGGGGCCGGAGCGCTCGGAGACGCCTGGTCGACGGCGCCGACGAGGACCGGTGCGCGCTGCTGCTCCCGAACCGGGGCGGGGCGTGCGGAACGCTGTGCGAGATCGACGGTGTAGGCGACGAACGCCAGCGCGTAGGTGGCGATGGCCGTCCACACCAGTAGCAGTGAGAGGCCATCGAGGGAGAGCGTTTCTGTTCCGGGCATGGTGAGCTCCTTCATACGGACGAGTGGTTGCGGATGCGGTGGAGGATCCCGAGTGCGGTCAGGGCTCCGATGGCCCCGAGCGGGATCAGCGCGCTGATCCAGGGGCCGAGGATCGTGGCGGGTGTGAGGCCGGTGCGCAGTGGGACGGTGGTGATCGCCGCGGCGGCGGTGTCGATGGGGATGCTGGCGATGGTCGTACCGTCGGGGGCGATCACCTGGCTGGTGCCGGTCGTGGAGATGTTGACGACGGCGCGGCCGGTCTCGATCGCGCGCATGCGGGCGAAGGCGAGCTGCTGCAGGTTCTCGGCGGTGCCGCGGAAGTCGGCGTTGTTGGTCTGGAAGACGTACAGCTGCGCGCCCGCGCGGGCGCCGTCCCAGATGACCTGGTCGTAGATCACGTCGAAGCAGATCGCCAGGCCGACCCCGACGTCGTCGACGGTGACCAGGGGCGGGAGGGTGCCGGGGGTGTACTCGCGCTGGATCAGCCCGACCAGGTCGGGGACGATCATCTCGTACAGCCAGCGATCCGGCACGTACTCCCCGAACGGGACGGGATTGATCTTGTCGTGCCGCTGGCGTTCGTCGGGTTCCGGGGTCCAGAGCAGGGACGAGTTGAAGACGTCCGCTCCTCGTGCGGTCGCGGCGTTCATCAGCAGCGGAGCGTCGGCTTGGCGGACGATGCGGTCGAGCGTGGCGGCGGTGGCGGGGTCGGCGAGCGGATCGGAGTCCACTCCCCCTTCCGGCCAGGCCAGCAGATCCATCGGCTGTCCGAGCAGCGGAGCGGTCGCCTCCGCCTGTGCGGCGAGCACGTCGCCGCGTTCTCGGGTGTCGAAGTAGGCCGCCGGGCCGTTGCCCTGCACCCACCCGACCTCGAGCGTGCCCGCGGGCGATGTCGGGAACTGCGGGACGAGAAGCAGGAGGACCATCACGGCCAGGGCGGAGACGCCGCCACGCAGGAACCGCGGCCCGCCGGCGCGTGCCCATTGCACGACGCCGGCGCACATCGCAACGAAGAGGAAGGAGAGTCCCGTCACGCCCGTCCAGGATGCGACCTCGGACAGCGGGCCGTCGACGAGCGTCATCCCGATGCGCGCCCAGGGGAACCCGGTGTACGGCCACGAGCCGAGAACGACCTCCCTGCCCGCCCAGAGGCCGGCCACCAGGAGGGGAATCGCGACCAGCTGCGCCGTGCCCCGGTGCGGGAACCGCGCCGTCCACCGGTAGGCGAGCGTGATCAGGACGGCGCCGGTGCTGAACAGGATTGTCTCGAGGCCGGCGAGGGCGATCCACGGGAGGGGGCCGAGGAACTCCCCCACCCAGATCAGGTGGGTGAAGAAGAACACTCCCCCGAAGGCGGCGCCGACCAGCAGTGCCCCGCCGATGCTCCGGCCGACGAGGGTGATCAGCGCCAGAGTCACGCTGAGCAGCGCCAGCGGCCACCATCCGACTGGCGGCGAGGCGAGGCTCAGGGCGAGTCCTCCGATGATCGCGGCGGGGACCGCTGCCCAGAGCGGAAGCCCGCTCGGCGGGGAGGACGACGCCCCGCCGGCGGGCGTGGCGACGGCCGCGGCTGGTGTCAAGGTCGGGTGCATCGGTCAGGTGTCCTTCTTGCGGAGGGCATCGAGATAGGCGTTGTAGGCGTCGAGCTCGGGATCGCCGTGGGCGTCGGCGTACTTGTCGGCTTTGGCGGCACGGGCGGTGTCATCACGGAACCACCGGTGCATGACGTAGAGGAGCATGACCACGGTGGGGCCTTCTCCGTAGGACCAGGCCAGGGCGCCGGCGAGCCACTGATCGTCCAGCGGATCGATGCCCAGCGCCGTCGTGGGGCCGGCGAAGGTCTCGACGAACAGCGTCGGGCTCATCATCAGGAACACGCCGAAGAACGCGTGCAGAGCTGCTTCGGCGAACAGGTCCATCGCCCGGCCGGGGTACGTCATCCGCACCGGGAGCGGGTCGTTGGACAGGATCGGGATTGTGAATAGCACGCCGGCTGCCAGGAAGGCGATCTCGAGCAGCGGATGCCCGCCAGGGGTCTGCAGGATCGGGTCGGCGAGACCTCCAAGGTAGAAGCCGTAGAAGGACATCAGGAACAGCGGCATCGCGATCCAGGGGCTCAGCGCCCATCGTGCGATGCGGCTGCGCAGCCCGGCCAGGGCGAGGCGGAGGATCACTCGCCCGAGGCCGCGATGCGGGGTGGCGCGCAGCAGCAGTGTGCCTGGGGAGCCGAGCACGAGCAGCGGCGGGATGGCCATCATCAGGGTGAGCTGCTGGAACATGAAGACCGAGAACAGCAGGTACCCGTATCCCTCGACCGCCAGGCCGGTCACGGCGACCAGGACGATGCATCCGAGGAGGAAGCACACCGTGCGGGCGACCGACCACCGCCGTCCCTGACGCCAGAGCCGGATGGCGCCGGCCAGGTACATCACGGCCATGAGCAGACCGAGCACCGGCAGCACCGGAACCGGCGGCAGGATCGGCGTGAGGAACGCCTCCAGCGTCGGCGGTGTGTCGGAAATCCAGTCGTTCATGGCGTGTCATCGGTCGGCGGGCTCAGAAGTCGAAGAGATCGCCGAGGAAGCCCTCGCGTCGTCTCTTGCCGCCGCGGTCATGCCGGGAGCGGCGATGCTCGTCTTCGGGGTAGTCCGGGGCCTGGTAGCCGGATGAGCGGTCGATGATCTTGTCGAGCTCACCGCGGTCCAGCCACACGCCACGGCATTGCGGGCAGTAGTCGATCTCGACGCCGGAACGGTCGGTGACCAGGAGCGTCGTGCCGTCAACGGGGCAGTTCATCGGTTCTCTCCTTCTCTGGGGATGGGTCGGAGACGCCGGTGAGCGCCTCCGTGTGGGTGTCGGCGATGTCGACGACGGCTTTGCGGAGGGTGGGGTCTTCGCCGCGGGCCAGTCCCGCGTACTCGAGGCGGACGCCCTCGTCGGTCGGGTGGGCTTTGACCCAGACGCGGCGTCGGGGCACGAAGAGCCCGGCGAAGAGGCCGAGCATCGCGAGGATCGAGAAGGCCAGCACCCATCCGGCGGTCGGGTCGCGCTGGATCTGCAGCGACGCGAATCGCTTGACCGGATCCTCGGGCGACGCGATCTCCCAGGTGACGGTGCCCCATCCGTTCGGCAGCTCCGCGGTCTCCCCCGGCGTCAGCTCGATGGAGTCGACTCCGGTCTGACCGCCGGTGTGCTGGGTGAGGCCGTCGGTCTCGAGGGTGTACACCGATCGCGGGGTTCCGTCGTCGATGCCGAGGTCGCCGCTGTACACGTTGAAGGTGAGCAGCGGGTTGACGACGTCGCCGTAGATGGAGGTGTAGGCGCCGGAGTCCAGCACGCCCGCGGTGGGGTAGAAGAACCCGACCAGGCCGACCTGCTCGGGCAGCCCGTCGGGGATCTTGATGATCCCGAGGGAGGTCATGTTCGAGTCCTGCGGGAGGAACGGCTGCGACTCGGTGTACACGAGCTCGCCAGCCGCGTCGCGCACGGTGATCGTGGGGGCGTAGCCGTTGCCGAGCAGGTGGATGCGGTCGCCGGCGACGGAGATGGGATAGTTCACGATCACGCTCTCGGTCCGATCCTCCTCACCGGGGATGCGGACGGTGACGTCGGCGGAGAAGTCCCCTGCCTGCCCGGCCCCCGGCGTGCCCGGCCGCTGATACGTGACCTGGAACTCGTCGAGGGTGAGCGAGTACGGGGCGAGACCGGTCCCGTCGATGAACCGGCCGGCGTCGAACGAGGAGTAGTCGCTGAGGGCGTTGACGAAGGTGGTGCCCTCGACGACGACCCGCTGGCCCGTGTAGGAGAACCCGCCTCCCAGACCGACCGAGACGAGCACGCCGATCAGCGCCGTGTGGAAGACGAGATTGCCGGTCTCGCGCAGGTACCCGCGTTCGGCGGACACGGAGAGCCATCCGCGGCCGTCGTAGCGGTGCACCCGGTAGCCGGCACGGCGCAACTGCCGCTCGGCGACGTCGACGGCCTCTCGCGCCTGGCTCGCGGGGTCGGCGGCCGGGACGGTGCGCTCCTCGTAGTCATCGAGCCGGGACAGCCGCACCGGCGTGCGGGGCGGCTGGGATCGCAGGGCCTTGTAGTGGTGCTTCGTGCGCGGGGTAACGCATCCAATCAGCGAGGCGAACAGCAGCAGGTAGATCGCCGAGAACCACGGCGACAGGTATACGTCGAACAGCCCGATGGCATCCACGATGGGATAGGCCTCGGGGTTGTCACGCTGCCACTGGATCACCCCGTTGGGGTCGGCGCTGCGCTGCGGGAACAGCGATCCGGGCACGGCGGCGACTGCCAGCAGGAGCAACAGCAGCAGAGCGGTGCGCATGCTGGTCAGCTGACGCCACGCCCATCTCGCCCATCCCACGATCCCCAGCGCCGGCTGGGCGATACCGGAATCGTTGCCGTCGGCGTGGTCGTCGGGGCGCAGGGGGTCGACGGGCGCGTCGGTGGCGGTCTCAGAGCGGGAGGGGGACATTGATCACCACCTGCTGGAGGGCGGACATCAGCGCGGTCCACAGCCCGGTCACCATCAGGACGCCGAGGAGCACGAGCACTCCCCCGCCGACGATGTTCAGGGTGCGGATGTGGCGGCGCAGGAACGCGACCGACCGGGACGCCCACCCCCAGCCGAGGGCGAGCACGAGGAAGGGCAGACCGAGCCCGAGCGAATAGGCCAGGCCCAGCAGGCCCGCACGGGCCGGGTCGCCGAGGTTCCAGGAGACCGACAGGATCGCCGCGAGCGTCGGGCCGATGCACGGTGTCCACCCGACGCCGAGCGCGAACCCGAGCAGCGGCGCGCCGAGCAGCCCGGCACGGGACTGCATGCGCGGACGGACGGTGCGCTGCGCGACGCCGAAGAACCCGATGAACACCAGGCCGAGGATGATCACCACGACGCCGAACACACGGGTCAGGACGTTCGCGTACTGCAGCAGCAACAACCCGAACGTTCCGCCCAGGATCGTCACGGTGACGAACACGACGGTGAACCCGGCGATGAAAAGCGTCACTCCCAGCAGCAGCCGCGTGCGCTCCGCCGTCGCCGTGCGGGTCGAGGCGCCCCCGACCGCGGTGGCGCTCGAGGCGCCGCCCAGATATCCGAGGTATCCGGGCACCAGCGGCAGCACGCACGGGGACACGAAGGAGATCAGCCCCGCAAGGACCGCGATGGGGATCGCGACCCACAGCGCCCCGTCGGCGACGAGATCGCCGGGGTTCATGGCAATTCCCCGAGAGCGTCGCGGACGAGGGTCGACAGGATGGATGCGCTCTGCAGCTGCCCGATGATGCGCGCGGCGACCCGCCCCTCCTTGTCGACCACGAGCGTTGTCGGAGTCGCCTGGATCGGGGTGACCTGCGCGAATGCCAGCTTGACCTTGCCGTCGTTGACGTCGATCACGCTGGGGTAGGTGACGTTGTTGTCCCGAGCGAAGGAGAGCGCCGTGGCGGGCTGATCGTAGGTGTTCACTCCGAGGAACGACACGCCCTGGTCCTGGTACTCCTGCCACACCTCCTCGAGCAGCGGCGCTTCGACGATGCACGGCCCGCAGGCGGCGTACCAGAAGTTCACCACCAGCACCTCGCCGCGGTAGTCGTCGCTGGAGACCGTCTCCCCGGTCTCGGTGACGCCCTCGAAGACGACCGGGTCGCCCCGCTCCCCCGCCGCGATCTCCACGACGCGGAAGTCTCCGGCGATGTACCCCTTCTCGTTCCCCTCCTGATATTGCTGCGCCAGGGAGTCGTTCGCGGAGCACCCCGTCAGGGCGACGCCCAGGAGCACTGCTGTGGCTGCGGCGATCATCCGGCGGATCATGTGCGACGCACCTTGATCAGTGCCCCCGCGACCAGGAAGACGATGGCTGCGGCCGGCTGCGCCGCCGCCCAGACCGGCCCCGTGAACGGGAAGGGCACGACCGGGTTCCACAGTACGAGGACCGCGACGAATACCGGGATCCACCACCATTGGCGCGCCTGCCCCGCGAACCAGGCCACGATCGCCGCGAGGATCGCTGTGACGAACAGCACCACCTGGAACAGGCCGGCCCCGGTCCACAACGGAGCGGTGAAGAGCACCGCTGCCGCGAGCAGCCCCGGTGCGAGCGCGTTGCGCTGGAAGGTGGACGGCGTGCGTTGTTTCGCGCTCATGCGGCACCTGCTTCCACTCGTGCCGAAGGAGCCAGCTCGACCTTGCGCCGCCGGGTCCAGGTGATGCCGAGAAGGAGGATGACGCCGATGCCGAGCGCGACGTCGGCGAGGTTCCCGATGAACAGGGTCCCGTAGGCGAGGAAGTCGGTGACGTGCCCGACCCCGAAGCCGGGCGGTGAGAACAGCCGGTCGATCAGGTTCCCGAGCGCCCCGCCCAGGATGAACCCGAACGCCACCGCGAGCCCAGCCGTGCGTGCACGGAGCGCGGCGATGATCAGCCAGACCACCGCACCCGCTCCGACCAGGGTGAGCACACCGGTGAATCCGGACCCGAGGGAGAGGATCGCCCCCGGATTGAACGCGAGCTGGAGACCGAACAGGTCGCCCAGGAGCGGGATCCGCGTCTCCTCGCTCAACGTCGCGAGTGCGGCCGCCTTCGTGGCCTGATCGATCACCACGATCCCCGCCGCCACAATGGCGGCGACCGCGAGGTGTCTTGGCCGGTTAGGACTCATCGGCATTCTCCTTCTTCTGCTGTGCCGCCCGATCCCGACGGCGCCGATCGCGACCGGCCATGAACATCAGGAGTGCTGCGCTGCCCAGGAGCGCCGCTCCCCCGGCGACGACCAGGATGGGAAGCGCATCGAGATCCGTGCTCGGTTGGCTGTGGATGTCGCCGTAGCCGGACTCGGCGGTCGGCGTCGCGGCCGGCGCCGTGGTCTCCGTGTTCTCCTCCGATGGGGATGGGCTGCTCGTCGGCGTGGGGCTGCTCGTCGGCGTCCCCGTCGTCTCCACCGTGAACGTGTACTCGTCGCTGATCGGGTGTCCGTCACTGGACACCACCCGCCACCTCACCGTGACCTCTCCGACGACCAGCTGGTCGGACAGGTTCTGCGTGACCGTCGCCTCGAGGACCTCGGGAGCGCCGTCGACGAGGCTGCTGCCGTCTTCTGCGATGACCTCGATCACCGTGGCACCCTCGAGCGTCTGTAGCTCGCCCGTGAAGGTGAGGGAGATCTCCGCCGGGGCGCCAGGTACGGTCGCGGATGCCTCGGGGTAGGTGGAGAGCAGCTCATCGTGAGCAGCGGCGGGACTCGCCGTGCCGAGAACGGCTCCGCCGATGACCAGCAGAGCAGACAGGCTGGCGGACGCGGCGAAACCACGGCGCCGCTTGCTCGACGTTCGAGAGGCCGAGAGCCTTCGGCGGCGGATGGATGTCATGAGTTCTGCTTTCTTCACGGGCGTTCGATGATGCGGCGGGCGATGGCCGTGGCATCCCGCCAGACCCCCGCGATGGTGTCGGAGCCCCTGCCGCCGTACTGGGGGATCCCGGCGACGAACAAGCCCGGTATCCCGGTCATGGCCCGCTGGGGAGGATCGATCCGGGCGCTGTCCGGCAGCCAATCGTCTCCGGGATCGAATCCGGTGGCGAGGATCACGGAGCTCGGAGTCGTCACTGTTCCGTCGACGAAGGTGACGCTGCTCTTCCCGGCCTTTGCCACTGCAGGGCAGATCCTCACCCCAGCGTCACGCAGCTGCTCGTAGCTATCCTCGAACACCGGCTCCGGTCGCGGACCTCGAGCAAGGAACTGTCTGCGCAGGTAGCGCGCTGCCGGCTGGTGCCGGCGAGGCGTGCGCACAGCCAGGGTCACCGCGTGCGAAGGCGCGAGTTCGCGAGCCAACTGAACACCGCTGTTTCCGCCGCCGACGATCAGCACATCGCTCGTAAGTACCTGACGCGGATACAAGTACTCGCTGCTATGCAACACGACTCCGGGCACCCGAAGATCCGCTACCCATGTCGGGATGCGCGGATGCGCGGATGCGCCGGTCGCACACACGACGTTGCGAGTCTGCACCTCACCTTCCGTGGTCGACAAGTGCAGGACCGAGCCGGACCCGCGCCGCTCCACGCCTGCCGCGCGCACACCCCAGACGGTCTTCACGCCGAGATCGCCTTCGACGTAGCTCAGGTACTCGATCATCTCGTCGACACGCGGCCGACGCCGTTGGTCGCCCAGGAAGGGCAGGCTCGGCAGAGCGCTGTGACGGGCGTCGCTGAGAAGCACCATCGAATGCCACCGAGAAGTCCAGCTGCGCAGACCTGGAGACGCCCCGTCGATGACAACGAAGTCCTGCTGTGGCCTTAGTACTACAGTCGCGTTTATTTCGCGTGGTGCGGCGCGTTGGCGCCGTTGTGGGTGATGATCGTGTTAACCCTTGGCGGTGGGTGACGATATTGGTGTGGCGGATGTGCGGGAGTGGGCGGCGGAGCTGGATGAGGTCGCTGGTCTGATCGGGCCGCGGTTCGCTCGTTCGGAGCCGCGCCGGAACGCTGTCGCGTATGTGCGAGGGCTGCTGTCGGAGCAGGAGCGGAAGAACTCGTGGACGCTGTCGGAGCACGCCGGTCAGGTGACGCCGGATCCGATGCAGCGGCTGTTGTCGACCACGGACTGGGATCCCGACCTGGTCCGTGACGATCTCCGCTCCTACGTGGTCGAGCACCTCGGCGACCGTGCCGGAATCCTGATCGTCGATGAGACCGGGTTCTTGAAGAAGGGTGACCGGTCCGCGGGCGTGGCCAGGCAGTACACGGGCACGGCGGGACGGATCGAGAATGCGCAGGTCGGCGTCTTCCTGACGTACTCGACACCCACGGGCCGGACGTTCCTGGATCGGGAGCTGTATCTGCCGAAGACGTGGACCGAGGACCGTGCCCGCTGCGCCCGCGCCGGTGTCCCGAAGGAGCGCGGGTTTCAGACGAAGCCGGAGCTCGCGATGGGCATGCTGGCCCGCGCGATCGATGCCGACGTCCCCGCATCATGGGTGACTGGCGACGCCGTCTACGGCCAGTACTACCGGCTCCGCAAGGCGCTCGAGGATCGCGGGATGTCGTACGTGCTCGCCGTGCCGTCCAGCCAGCGGGTGATCGCGAAGACCACCGTGTCGATCCTCGGGAAGGAGTACCGCGCCGACGCGCTCATCGGCGAGCTCCCAGCCACGGCGTGGCGGACCAGGTCCGCCGGCGCGGGCTTGAAAGGCGACCGCCGATACGCGTGGGCACGCGCCCGGATCAACGGGGAACGCGACCCGGATGCCGAGTACTGGCTCCTCGCCCGCCGCAGCCTCACCGACCCGTCAGAGCTCGCGTACTACCTCTGCCACGGCCCCAAGCGCGTCGCCTTGGGCGAGCTGGTCCGCGTCGCCGGCGCGAGATGGGCGATCGAGGAGACCTTCCAAACGGCGAAAGGGCAGACCGGGCTGGACCACTACCAAGTCCGGCAGTACACCGGCTGGTACCGGCACATCACGCTCTCCATGCTCGCCCACGCCTTCCTCACCGTCACCCGGTCAAAAAGGGGGCTCGAGGAGACAAAGACGGAGACCTCGTCGAGCTGAGCCTGCCCGAGATCCGACACCTCATCGCCGCGCTCGTGCTGAATGCGCCCGCCGACCCCGCGCGAGTGCTCCACCGGTCACGCTGGCGCCGAAAACACCAACACACCGCCCGACGACACCATTATCTACGCCGCGGACACACGCCATAAACGCGACTGTAGTATTAGGGCGTGTCTCATAAACATCGTTGGCTCCAGGCGATCACCGCGTTGAGCACCACCGCGGCGCGGAAGACAACCGCGAGCTTGTCGTAGCGGGTCGCCAGCCCCCGCCATTGCTTGACGTCGCAGAAGCGCCGCTCCACGACGTTACGTCCCTTGTAGTCGACCGCGTCGAATCCAGGCGGTCGCCCTCCGCGCGACCCGCGTCGTTTCCGGTGCGCCTGCTGGTCGCGCGGTTGCGGGATCACGGCGCGGATGCCGCGGTCGCGCAAGTGACTGCGGATCGCTCGTGAGGAATACGCCTTGTCGCCACGGACCGCGTCCGGGCGCGTGCGCGGACGCCCGACCGGCCGCGCGACCCGAAGCCTGGACAACAGCGGCAGCAACGCGGGCGCGTCGCCAGACTGGCCGGGTGCGACCGCGATCACCAGGGGGAGGCCGTGGTCGTCGACGAGCTGGTGGATCTTCGTCGACAGTCCGCCGCGGGAGCGTCCGATCGCGTGATCAGGCGGCTCGACGGCCGGATTCGTGTAATTCGATCCAGCCCCCTGTGAGGCGCGTGAGGTTGGTCGCGTGCTGATGCGCACGAGCAATCGTGGAGTCCACCGATACCGTCCAGCCGATCTTCCCGTCCTGGTCTGCCGCAGCGAGCAGTCTCTGATGGATCCGGTCCCAGGTGCCGTCGCCGGCGAGGTTGCGATGCCATCGCCACACCGTCTGCCAGGGGCCGAACTCCCGCGGCAGATCGCGCCACGCGATCCCGCACCGATACCGATAGATGATGCCCTCCACGATCATCCTCGCGTCCGAGAACGGGCGACCCTGGCGGCCCGTCCGGGACGGGAGGAACGGCGCGATCAACGCCCACTGATCATCCGAGAGGAGCTGGAAACGCGACACCCCTTCAGAGTTTCAGCCAGACCACTCAGCCTTTATGAGACACGCCCTAGATGTGATGTCCAGGCAGGTTGTTTTCGATTCTGCTGATGGGCGGGGCTCCGATCGCGGAGTGGTGCCTGTGATGATTGTAGAAGTGCAGCCAGCCCGGGAGTGCTTTGCGGCGCTCAGTCTCTGAGGGATAGAGCTTCGCGTATGCCCAGCCGTCGGCGAGGGTGCGGTGGAAGCGCTCGATCTTCCCATTCGTTTGTGGACGGTAAGGCCGGGTCTTCTTCGCCGTGATCCCAAGATCGATGCAGGCATCGCGCCAGGCGTGAGACTTGTAGGCCGAGCCGTTGTCCGAGAGGACGCGCTCGACAGTGACACCGCGGTCGGCAAACCAGGACACCGCTCGGCGGAGAACACCGATCGCGGTGTCCGCTTTCTCGTCGGAGCAGATCTCGGCGTAAGCGACGCGGGAGTGGTCGTCGATGACGGTGTGCACGAACGCAGTGCCGAGCCTCGGCTCGTAACGATGGTTCCTGCTCTTGGTGCGGGTGGCGGTGGCCTCTCGGTTGCGTTCGCCTTGGACGCGGCCGACGAACCGCCAGCCGCCGCCGTCGGGGATGTTGCCGAACTTCGTGACGTCGACGTGGATCAGCGATCCGGGATGATCGTGCTCGTAGCGGCGGATTTGCTCCCCATTGACCCTGTCGATATGGCTGAGCCGGTTGATGCGGCAGCGCACCAGGACCGCGTGGACGGTCGAGGCGGGCAGACCGAGTTCGCCAGCGATCTGAACCGGGCCGAGACGCCGCCGCCACCTCGCTTTCACGATCTTCTTGACCTGCGGCAGCGGGGTCTTCGTCGGCATCGATCGCGGGCGACTCGAACGATCAGCCATCCCAGCAGGTCCCTCCAGGCGCAGCCTGGCCGCCCACTTCCGGGCGGTCACGGGCGAGACCATGAACATCTTCGCCGCGGCCTGCGGCGGCCAGTGATCCTCGACGATCAGGCGCGCCAGTCGAAGCCGGGCGCGTGGGGTCAGGGCAGCGTTAGCGTGGGACACGAGGGCCTCCTGGTTCCTGAAGCGGTTGAACTCAACAGCTCCACTTCACAACCGGAGGCCCTCACCTCTCAGCTCTTCACGGCCGTGTCGCCGAAACAACGTCCCTGGACATCACACCAGCCCTCTCGCGATCAGAGCAGCAGCAACCGCGAGTCCCGCTTGCCCGCTGCCGACGACGATCGCTCGCCTATGCGACAGTCTTGTCCGCATCACTCTTCACCGTTCACCGCTGCTTCGATGGCGTTCTCGAGGTCGTCCAGCTGCTGCAACTGGAGCTGCTCGCCCTCGAGGAAGAACGTCGGCGTGCTGTTGACGCCGAGCTCCTGCCCCGCGTTGAAGTCGAACTCGACTCGTTCGAGCGTGGCCGGATCTGCGATGGCGGCGTCGTACGCGGCCATGTCCAGGCCGATCTCCTCGGCGAAACCACGGAAGAGATCAGCGCGGGATTCCTGAGCCTCGCCCCACTCCGCCTGCGTCTCGAACAGCCGGTTGTACATCTCCTCCAGCCGATCCTGCTGGGCGGCGGCCTCTGCGGCGAGAGCCGCGTTCGTCGAGTTGTAGTGGCCCGGAAGCGGGAAGTAGCGCACCACGTAGGTGATCTCCCCGGCGTACTTCTCGCGAAGATCCTCCACGATCGGGTAGAACATCCCGCAGGCCTCGCACTCGAAATCGAGGAACTCCACGACCTCGACCGCACCTTCCCCGCCGTCGTCGAGGATGTGCGAGCTGGCGTCGACGACAGCCGGGGGCTCGTCCGTCTGGCTCTCCGGTGCCTCGGGTGACGGAGTCGTCGAGCCTTGGTTGTTGATCATCACATAGATGATCGCTCCCAGCACGAGGACGACAACGAGTACTGCAGTAATCAGGATCGGACGCGCGCTGCGACCAGTGGCGCGCGGCTTTCCAGAAGGGTTCATCAAGTACTCCAAACAGGATCAAACGGCATGGAACAGGCCCCAGGCGGATACCCGGGTGCGAGGTGCCGTCCGCACAAGACGGCATGCCGAATGTCAGGTTCGGGAAAGACCCAGCTGTGTCAACGACAGTGCCCCGGTCGGGGCAACGATGATGCGTGCCGGGACGAGCGAGGGGGCAGCCCATCGAGGAGCGAGATACACGACTCCCCGTCGGCGCGAGAGCATCCGGGCGAAGATCACGAGGACGAGTCCGCACAGCACGCCGAGAGCGCACAGAGCGACCCCGACAAGGACGCCCGCTGTGCCGGCATCGGCGGCGCCTGTCAGATACTCGTCGACGGAAGTCCCGGAGTCTCCCGGAGCAACGTGCGGATCGAGGAGTGTGCTCGCCATGAGCAGTGAAGACGAAGCCCCCTCGCTCTCGGAATGTGATGCACCCGCTGCCCCCAGAAGCAGGAGGAGAGCCAAACCGACTGCCGTAATGATCCTCGTTATCAGAAGCTGCTCGCTGAGCACCTTTGAGGGTTGCACTTGAGTCGAGGACATCATCCCTGCAAGGGTACCGTGCCGACCTTTTGAGTCTCCTCTACGGCGGCGGAACCTGCTCTATAAGCAGATGCTGTGAAGACGCATCCCGATTTGACCTGAGCGAATCAGACTATCTACCGTTACAAATCAGTAACGATCGGGGTCTGCGATCGAGATGAGCATTCTGCTCCGCCGGAAGGATCACCATCATTTCAGGGCTACCCGAGCACGCATCCGTAAAGGCGTCGACGTCGTCGACAGACCCTGGCTCCCCTGATCGCCCCCTCCTTCGTCGCGATCTCCGTCGCCAAGGCCGCCCGAGGTCGCAAGAAGCCACCGCGACCCGCCAAGCCCCCGTCATCCCGTGGCACGGACCTGAAGCCCATGTACCAGTAGCGTCTGCGACACCTCCCCGCCGCCCACACGCCCTGAGCCCGTGGGCACAAGCGAAGGCGATCGGAGCCGCCCTCGCCGTTAGCGTGATGATCACCGGCGCTGCCCTTCCGGGAACATCCGACGCGGAACCAGAGCAGGTCGAGGCAGCGGTCACCGTTGACGCACAGTCCTACACCGCAGGAGAAGACATCCGCGTCGAGGTCCTCCCTCGCGGAGACTTCTCCGCAACGACGGAGGAGGAGATCGCCGCGTCTCGCGCCCAGGCGATCACAGCCGCTGTCGCGTCCGGCCGGCCCCTCTCGACAGCTGTAAACCTGCCAACAGCTCAACAGGTTCTCATGCCGTTGACATCCGGCACCTACTCCCTCAGCGACGGGTTCGGCGCCTCACGTCCGGGTCGCTCGCACATGGGTCAAGACCTCGCGGCGTCAGTCGGGACGCCCATCTATGCGGCTGTCGAAGGCTGTGTTTCGCTCTCAACCGAGAGCAACAGCGGCTACGGCGTGAGCATTCAGATCGAGAGCCTGCTCAACGGAGAGACGGTCAGCACCCTCTACTCACATCTGAACAATGGGACCCGCGCGGTGGAAGTCGGGGACTGCGTTGCTCCCGGCCAGTATCTCGGCGACGTCGGCTCAACCGGCTACGTCTTCGGATCCTGCCTGCACTTCGAGGTCCACATCAACGGCCGACCCATCGATCCCATGCCGTGGCTCAGGGAGAACGTGGAGTGAGATGAGTTCGGCTCCGGAGGCGGACTGAAAAAGCGACCTACTGAGGTCGCACAGCGCGTCGACGGCCGTAGGGAGGAAGGATGATCCGCCCGAGGCGTCCCTCCTCAGCGGCCGCAGCGCATTACCGGGCCACTCCCCATCTCGTACATTCGCGGCGTGGCCTATGTCGGCAAGCTCGAAGCCAACATCTCGCAGAAACAGGGCAGTGTCCAGCAGGATGCGAGACACTATCGGGAATGTGGAACCCCCCTGGTGCCGCAATTCAGGTGGTGGCCTTCATGTTTTCTCGGCTGGGATGACCCCGGGAACGAGAAGACGGTCTGGGACTACTGCCTCACCGTGCTGCGCCCCTATCTGAACTGACCCAACACACCCCACCTGAGCGGACATATCAACGGGCAACTCTTCATCGCCCAATAGAAAGTGAGCACGCCATGACTAGAGAAGGTGGCGCGACCGATTCAGTCGTCGGCATCAGAGAACTGTTCGAGAGCAAGGTCACCAGCAGCCAAGAGCTGGGCGCGTCGATCGCGCTCGATATCGACGGCCAGCGGGCTATCGGTTTCTGGGGCGGCTACCGCAATCCCGAGCGGGCCACCCCCGGGAATCGTGAGACTATCGTGGACGCCTTCCCGACTACCAAGCTCGTAACTGCCCTGGCAGTGCTCGTGCTCGCCGACCGCTGATGGCGCGCCGTGCGCAGCTTCGCGGCTACGCGAGAGGACTTATTCGAGACCAAGCACGACCTGCCGCTCCCTCCGCCCCTCGGGGTTACGGTCTCCTACCCAGCGATTCAGATACCAGGTGACATCGCGGCCATCGAGATGGTGCGCACGATCCCCTCAAGCCGTACCGTTTTCCGGCATGCGAAGGTGATCAACGTCGTCGAGGGCTCTTGCGTCTTCGAAACCGCTGAGAGCAGGCACGTCCTGCACCCAGGCATGTCGCTGGCACTCGGCACCGGCAAGTGGTGCCGAGTTCGGCCATCGCCCACAGTACGCTTCTGGGCCGTCTACTCCGACGAACGGTTCTGGCGCACCCAGATGGCATGGTTCCTCCCCGATGCAGAGCGAGTGGTCGCAGGAGTGCACCCCCTCGAGTGGGACGGCCGCGCGATCATCCTTGCACCGGGTATTGCTGCGCTGCGGCAGGTCGAGCCGCTATGGCGACAGATGAGCGTCCTGCGTAGCGGGACCCATTCGCCCGAAGTCGTCGCGACTCACACTCTCGAGCTTCTCGCACGATGGATGCGGCTGCTACTGCCAACTTTTCTTGATGAAGGATCCGACACCCCCACAACACCGTGGACGCCCATCAATGGACGACTGACCGACACCGGATCTATCGGCTATATCGGTCGAGCGATCCAGTTGCTTCGCGGGCGTATCGCAGAGCCGTGGACCGTTGGAGCACTCTCACGAGAACTCTCACTTTCACGGACCCACCTGACCCGTATGTTCGTACAGCACGCCGGCGCCGCCCCAATGCGCCTACTCACTGAACTCCGGTTGACCGAATTCGCGCGGCTCATCGAAGAAACAGACATTTCCGTGATGCGTGCCGCGAGCGAAGTCGGGTGGAGTGACCCGCGCGTCGCATCCCACTGGTTCCGCCGCCGCTACGGCATCACGCCGACACAGTACCGACGAACACCACACACGGTTCCTGAAGATCGACAAGGCCACGCTATCTCTGTCAACGACTCAGCTCGGTGACTCGACGTCATTGTCCCAACGAACTTTCCCACCAGGTTCGCGGAGAGTGCTGTCGACGGGTCACCTCGGCCTCTCCTACCGCTACTCGCCGCATGAACCGTGACTCTCCACGAATGGCCCACGTTCGTCATGTGCATCTCGACGGATGCGCCGCAGGCCAGTAGACCGGACCAGACACGTCGGGTTCGTTGTGGAGCCTGACGGTCGGCACACCGTCCGCCATCCGTCCTCGCTCCGCTGATCTCCCCGGCGCACCTCATGGTCGCAAGGCCGTCCGCATCTTGCGGGAGACCTGGGAAGGAGTAGCGCATGGCTATGGAGGCGATACGGGACGAAGCTCGCACGACCTGCCACGGGTTCGCGAAGGTCATGACCAACTTACGCCAGCGGCGGTCGGCCGAAGCTGGGGGCCGCGAGTTCGCTGCGGCATGTCCACTGGCGGAGGCGGTGACGGTCGAGCATGAGCGAAGAGCAACACTCATGGCAGACCCGTCGCCCGAGTGCAAAGGATCGGTTCCGTGCCGCGAAGAGGGTTTGGGGTCGCGGTCACACACCTATTGGTCACCTCGTCCTAAGGAGTTGACCTCATGAGAGAGCCTTCATCTGAACCACTTCCCGACTTCACCACCGGCGAAGGGCTCCGTGTCCTGCTGGAGCAGCTCACCGCCGAGCGGCTCTGGCGCACGCACCCCGCCGCCCGCGCGTTGATGCTGTATGCGCAGGAGAAGTACCTTCCGCTGGCACGGTCCTGGCACCGTGACCCCGCCGATGCTGCGTATGAGGCGTTCATGGCGATGCGGACGCCGGCGATCCGCCGTGCCGCGGACCCGTGGGCGGCGATCACTCGCGCGGTGGAGCTTGGCATCGCCGCCGAGGTGCATGCCGAACGTCTCCTCACCTCAACAGACAAGGCACGCAGGCCTGATCAGCGTCCCGACGAGTACCCGATGCGGGCCGGCCACTACGAGACGTTCTTCTACCATGTGCTCGCCGCTGCGACCCCGCCGGCCTCACCGACCGTGGCTGTGGAGAGGGTGGTGCGGTCCGCGTCGGTGTTCCTGGTGACCACGGGCTGGCATTCTCGCACCATTGAGACCGCGGTGGAATACATCTGCCATCGTCTCACGACTCTGGCGAGCACCCAGTCCGGGATCGACGTGCTCCGCAAAGACGACGCGATGCGGCAACGGCTCGGGTTCTCCGCCCGCGACTGGAACGGGCTGCTGCGTTTGCTACTCGGGCCGCGGTCAAAGAAAGAAGCCACCGGAGCCGACCCCGCACGGCTGGGGATCTTCGCGCGGCTGCTGCTCGGCGACCGCACCGAAGACCTCCTCGCGGATCAGCAACTCGCCGCCATCTCCCGCAAGTTCACGCGAGGGACCGCCGCATGAACACCACGGCGTCCGCGAGCGAGCAAACTGTAGCCCAGTTCCCCATCGAGAGCATCGTCCTGGGTCGCTCCTACCGGCGTGAGCTCGGTGACCTGACCGACCTGACCACGTCGATCCAAACGCTCGGGTTGCTGTGCCCGATCGTGGTCACCGTCGACAACGTTCTCATCTCTGGGCGGCGGCGTCTGGAAGTGATGCGGCAGCTCGGGCACACCACCGTGCCCGTCTGGGTGGCAGCGGAAGTGTCCGACAAGCTGCGCACCCTCCTCGCGATCCAGGACGACAACCTGCTCCGCAAAGACCTCACGCCGACGGAGAAGGCCGCCCTCTACGCCGAATACAAGACGCTGCTCGCGGAAGAGAACGCCCGACGCCAAGCCGCAACCAGATTCGGCGCTCCCCCGCTCCCTGGCACCGACGACACCGCAGAACCCGACATGGACGGCGAGGTAAGGGAGACGATGATCGTCGGCTCGCGCCAGTCGGGTGAGGGCGGTGGTTGGGAATCACAACCACCGTCCAAGCGGAAGTCCCGCGTCCAGGCGGCGCAAGCCGTCACGGGCCGCGATTCGTCGCAGCAGCTCGAGCAAGTCCTCGCCCTGCAGCGCCTGGCAACCAGCGACGACGAGGACGAACGCGTCCGTCAGGCCGCCGCGGAAGCCGTCGTCGAGATCAACACGGACGGTAAAGTCCATGGCCGCTTTCACGAGGTGATGGCGTTACGCGGGGTGTGCTGGCTCGAGAAGACAGCCGTGAACGAGACCGCGACTCCGGCGGTTCGTGAAGCGGCAGCCGAAGAACTCGAAGCGCTCCTGATGATCGACCGGCCCGTGGAGCGCTCTCGAGCGGCGACGAGTGCCGTCAACCGTATCCGCAAGCTCGCCCTCACCCCTGCACCGGTGGCCGTAGACGGTGAGGAGTCTGCGTCGGCTGAAGAAGTGCGTGGCCGCTATCACTCCCGCAGGTTGGTGGACATTCTGCAGAAGGCCGAGGGGTGGTGGGAGATCAACGACGCTGCCCTCGTCGGGCAGTACGCGACCGCCGAACAGTGGGAGGCGATCACTAGTCACCGGGAGAAAGCCACCGCGTTTCTCGACGCCGCCGCCCACGCCCGCGCCTCCGCTCCTCTCAAAGCAACCGGATGATCCTCGGGTTGGGGTGCGTGGTCCGCACCTGCACAGCACACGCGAGACCGCATCCGCTGCTGTGAAAGGACACCCTCCCTCATGTCACTGGACACCACCGGCACGGCCCCGCGCAAGCGGGGCCGTCTGCTGTTGATCAGCCTCACCGCCGCAGGCCTAGTCCTGCTCACCCTCG
>MDSV01115557.1_pt1 | contig 30790 bp, 30 predicted proteins | sample 810851 | NCBI WGS metagenome assembly MDSV01 (sample SAMN05326640, study PRJNA326480) | marine metagenome | isolation source: seawater | place: Atlantic Ocean: North East | collected 2012 | reverse complement strand
CCTAAATTATTAAGATTATTACAACTTGTATATTCATCTATTAAAACATATTCTATTTTTTTTTTTTTAAGTTCCATCAGGCTAGATCTAGACAAAGCAACAAAACTATAGTTTTTAATTTTGTTAGATTTAATATATTTTTGACATTCTTGTAATTCTTTAAGACAATTTACTAAAAATATATTTTTGAACATATCTTTTGCTTTTTTATTATTTCAATGATTTAAAAAAAATTCTCTAATCTTTCAAATGCTTTCCAAAAACCTTCACCATTATCTTTATGACCTTGCCATATCTCTGGAATAAATGTTGATTTAGGGCAATAATTTCCTAATAAATTCCCTAGTTCTGCAAAATCTATTTCCCCTTTATTGATCTGAAGACCTTCACCATCAACACCTTTGGCATCAGCAATATGGAGATGATCGGAAAATTTTCCAACCTTTCTCATATAATCATTAAAAGACCATTTAAAATGATTACAAGCCAATTTAGCGTGGGAAATGTCTAAACAAACCTTATAATTATTTTTTGTGCAAAATTGAACTATCTCTTCAGGATTTACAAATAAATTATGATATCTTTGTCCTCCAAAGTGCCAAGGAAATGGTGGCATTGTTTGTGGTAATATTTCTACATCTTTATTTTGAAGTTCATTTAATGATTTTTTTAGTAAGTTGTACTTATTTATTTTTTCTTTTTGATTAAATTGCCTATCCATTGAATAACCACCAACGTTTACAATTACTTTTACTTTAGTTGATTTAATAAATTTTTTTTTCAATCTCTTGGTGATTTTAATTATTTTTTTTAGATTATTAATCGAAGTTTTTCTATATCGCTCATTTTCAGAACATAAATCTAAGATATGATCACCTGAGAACAATTCTGGAGCATGAACTAAAAAATCTAAATTATATTTTTTTTTTAAAAATCTAGCTTCATCTAATTCAATGTCTTTGTAACTTAGATGAAATTCTAAAAAATCAAAATTGGATTTTCTATTCAATTTATTTATATCATGATATCTTACTGGAATACCAAATGGTCTTTTGAATTTATATTTTCTGGGAATAATTTTTTCTCCTTTTAAATCAGACTCATAAAGAATCTCACCTGATTTAATATTTCTATTTGCTACTTTTTTTAATAGCTCAGTTTTTTTGTTAGGTTGTAGCCCTTTTCCAGGACTTTTAATTATGAGCATATCATCTTGGAACTTAATACCTTTTTTAATATTTTTTTTTACAAATATACTTTTTCCTAAAGTCTCTCTATTAATCATTTCTCCTTGACTTAAAGATCTGCCATTTGTCTTTCCAAGGGATTCCTCCACTTGTCTTATGCCTTTCACCATCAAGGTAAAATCTTGCGTTTCAATGCTAACTCTGTGATCGTTCCCTTCCATTTTAGTATCTAGAGTAAAATGTTTTTCAATAATGTTTGCGCCTAAAGCTACACTTGCAATTACAATGTTAATACCTCTATCATGACTAGAGTATCCAACAGGACACTGACCAATTTTTCTTAGAGAATTTATATAATTTATATTGAGATCTTTAAATGGTGCGGGATATGTAGAATTACAATGTAATAAACTATATTTTGCACCTATTGACTTTAAGTGTTGTACTGTATCAATTATTTCAACTTCTTTACTCATTCCAGTTGAACAGATCATTGGTTTTCCTGTTTTGCTTACTGTCTTAAGTAAATCATAATTTGATAAGTCTGCAGATGCTGTTTTATATCCTTTTAAATTGTATTTTTCTAATTTTTCTACACTAGAAATATCCCATGGAGTACATAAGGGAATAATGTTTCTTTTTTTACAATAATCAAAAGCTTTAAACATATCTTTTTTTGACAATTGGAACTTGTTGAGAAGGTCCAAAGTATATTGGGAACCCAAATCCTCTTTTTCATCCAAAATTTTTCCTCTATTTGAATATAAATTTTTCATATCCCTCATCTGAAATTTTACACAATCTGCTCCGGCTTTTTTTGCTTCATCAATTAGTTTAAAAGCGTTAATAAGGCTTCCATTATGATTATTCCCAATCTCTGCAATAATGAAACATGGATGACCAACCCCAATTTTTTTATCTCCAATTTGAAATGAGGGTGATTTATTTGTTGCAATAGCTACACATCTATTTCTGTTATCTAATATTGGTAAAAAGGAAATTGACTTATTTTCTAAAAAAATATTTCTAATTTTATCAGGGTGATCTTTAACATTTGCAGTCAAGGCTTTTATATTCATAATATTATTAACTGGAATATTTAGATTAAGTTTTCGTTGAGTCAGCAACCATCTTCTTATATCGCCATCAGTTAAAACACCTTTAAAAATATTTGAATTGTTAACGCATACAATCATTCCATGTTCATTTATCTCAATTTTTGATAATGCGTTCTTAATATTATCTTCGTCCAATATTATAAATTGTCTTATTTCTTTGTTAATTATCATTTAATTTAAATACCCTGTGGCTTAAATTTTGCTCTTATTCGCTTTGCATTTTCTAATTTTTTAATTGGTGAATAGAATCTGTCTCCTACTTTTATATTTTTGACTATATTTTTATTATTTGTATCTAGAACCTCTGATATTAAAAGCGTATGTCTTTCTGAATTTAATCCTACAACAATCCAATTTTCGTCATTTCTTAATACTAAAGCATTAGAATATGGATGGTTTGATGTTTCACCACCATGAAGTTGTACTTTTTTTATTCTTACTTTCTTTTTATTTATCATTGTTATTGACCCTTTGTAAGGATCATCAAATGCATTAATAAATCTTAGTATATTTTTTGAGCTTAAACTCCAATCTATCCATCCATTAATATTAGAATTCAATCTTGGATTATAATTTGATAAATAATTTGGTTGTTTTTTTAATTCAAATTCATGTTTTTTAATTATTAAATCTAAAAACTTTTCATAAAATTTTACCAGATTTGAATTATAATATTCATAAAAATCTTTAGGAATTTGGCAACTATTTGGTAAAATAGATTTATCAAAATAAATTATTGGACCATTATCAATTTTTTTTTCAATAAGATGAATTAATCTTATACTAATCCTATCACCTCTCAAAATTTGCCACGAAAATGGGGTTGCGCCACTATTTTGAGGAAGTCTAGTTGGATGAAAATTTATTAAATTATGCTTGAAGAAATTCTTAATTAAGTTTTCGCTAAAAATCCAACGTGACCCCATAGATATAAATAATGTTTCATCAATTTTGAAATTTGAATTTACAAATTTTTTAAATTTAGAATCGATTTTTGCAAACTTTTTAAACTTTAAATTAGTACTAATATTTTTTGATTGAGCAGGAGATGTAATGATTTCAGAGTTTATTCCTTTTTTATTATTTATATTAATTAATTCTCTAAAAACATCCGACTCACCTAAAAAAATTACATTTTTTAAGTTTTTAACGAAAAATTTACCTTTTTTAATCATTGTAAAATTTTATAAAATTTAATTAATTAAATTATTAATTTTATCAGCAAGAGTTTTATAATCCTTTAATGACCTTTTTAAAAATATTGGTATTGCAATTGCGGTTGAAAGAATATTTTTTGTTTTTATTACATTCTTTATTTGTTTTTTTGGCAATGCTCTATTCCAATAATAAGCACAATGCCATTCCATTGCATCTGGTAAATTCTTTGTACCAAAATTATATTTTTTTAAAACTTCAATAATTTTCTGTTTTTTAGACTTATTTTTTTCAAAAAATATATAAGTATCATATATACCTTCGCTTGATTTTGGAGCTTTTCTCACTTTAAATTTTTTTGAAAGAAGTGAGTCTAATATCTTATATCTTTTCTTATTATTATTAATGATAAAATCTAGCTTCTTTAATTGTTCTTTACCGACTGCTCCTTGCATTTCTGTTATTCTATAATTAAATCCGCAAATACTTGCTGTGTCCTTACCTCTTGGCAGTTTAGGGTTATTTTCATGACCATGGTCATGATACTCACTAGCATATGCAAAAAGCTTTTTACTATTTGTCAGCAACATACCACCTTCTCCACAAGTAATAGTTTTATGAAAATCAAAACTTGCAACACCCATTTCACAAAGTGTACCAAGATATTTCTTGTTATACTTTCCACCAAATGCCTCACAATTGTCCTCTAAAATTGGAATTTTTTTACTTTTAGCAATTTGAATAATTGTTTTCATGTTAGCTGAAACACCTAACATGTGTACTGGTACAATAGCTTTTGTTTTTTTATTTATTAATCTACTTAATTCAAATGGATCCATATTAAGTGTATTATCTATATTTGTTAAAATTGGAATTGCTCCGACATCAATTATTGCCTCTATCGTAGCTATAAAGTTGAATGCTTGTGTTATTACTTCATCACCAGGTTTCACTCCAAGAGCTTTTAATCCAATTTTTATAGCTGCAGTACCACTAGTCACTGCTAATGTATGCTTTACTTTAAACTTTTTAGCGACATTACTTTCAAATTCTCTTACATGAAAATTTTTTCTCAATTTTTCATATCCATGTGCAAATAGAACACCACCATCATTAAATATTTTATTTAATGCTTTTTTTTCTTTACTATTTATAATTTCCCATCCTGGCATAATTTATCTTTCAAATTTATTTAGCTTATTTACCAAACAGATCTACCTCCATCCATAACAATATTTTGCCCATTCAAAAAAGCAGAAGCATCAGAACAAAGAAACTGTAATACTGAATGATACTCATCGGGATTGGCCATTCTACCTAATGGGATTAATTTTTTTATTCTAGAAACAAATAATTTGTCTTGACCTTTTTCCGAAACAGCACCTGGTGAAAATGCATTACACCTAATTTTTTCGCTATTCCAATACGTTGCCAAATATTTTGTCAATCCGATCAATCCTGTTTTTATCACAGGATATGTAATTGGTTTAAATTTTTTTTTACCCTTTCTACCTTTATAAATTCTGTGATCAGGCGTTATTATAGAATATTCTGATGCAATATTAATTATAACTCCACCATTTTTATTTTTTTTCATATAATTTCCAACAATTTTAGAACATAAAAAAGCACCAGTAAGTCCAACTTTTATCTCTTTGTTCCACATATCTAATGTAAAATTCTCTAGACTAGTATTTTTTATACTAAATTTATTACTAAACTTGGGATTTAAGCAGGCGTTGTTTACCAAGCAATCCACTTTTAATTTTTTTTTATTAATTTGCGTAATTACTTTTTTTATCGAATTTTCAGATGCCACATCCATTTTAAAACATAGAATGTTAAATTTTTGATTAATTTTTTTCAATTTTAGTCTATTTTCCATAATCTTACTAAAATCGATGTCTGTCATTATAACTGTTGCACCCACCTGCAATAAAGCAAGTGAATGTTCGTAGCCCAGAAGCCCAGCTGCTCCTGTTATGAGAATATTTTTGTTTTTTAAATTAAATTTATTTATTTTCATATACTAATTTTTTATAGTTTGACCACCATCGATTACAAAATTTGATCCATTTACAAATTCTGCATTAGGTGAAATCAAATATTTCACTAGATTTGTTATGTCAGATCTTTTACCAAATAAATTTGATGGAACATTTTTTTTAATAAGTTTTTTTGTGGCACCATAATTTTTTTTTAATTTCTTATCCCATACCGAACCTGGAAATAAAATATTTCCTGGAGAAATAGTATTGATTTTGACACCCAATGGGCCTAGATAATGGGATAAACTTTTTGAATAAAAATTTAGTGCAGCTTTAGCTGTAGAATAAGTTATTGGCGCTCCCTTTATAAGTTCATTTCCACATATTGATGATATACATATAATTGAACCCCTTGATTTAATTAAATTCTTCTTACAATTTTCAATTGCATTTGTTGCAGAAAAGAAGTTCTGATTAAACATTTTTATCCATTCATTTAAATGTTCTTGGTTTGGTATACAAGATTTACTTTCACCAACATTACAAATAAGAACATCCAAACCTTTTAAAATTTTTATAGTATTTTTAATTATTTTTTTTGAATCATTTTGTTTAGAAAAATCACCAATTACATAATTTATTTTTTTATTTTTTTTTTTTAAATCTTCAAAAACTTTTTTTCTTCTCCCAGAAAATACTACATTATGTCCATCATTTAAAAGGCTTTCTGCTATAGCAAATCCTATTCCTCTACTAGAACCAGTAACTAAAATTTTTTTCTTTTTTTTCATAGTACCTAAATTTTACAATTTGTTGGACAATAATCTTTTAATAGTATAATTTTTTCTTTAAGTTACAATATTTAAAATTATGATAACTAATTACCGTCACACTGGTATAGTCGTTAGCAATCTCTCAAAATCAAAAAGATTTTACTGCGAACTTTTAAATTACAAAATAATTCAAAACCTAGTTGAGGAAGGTGATTACTTCAATAAATTAATTAACGAAAAAAACTTAGTTGCCAAAGTAATAAAAGCTCGATTGCCTGATAATGTAGACATTGAATTGTTAGAATTTAAAAATTTAAATAAAAAAAAAATAAGAAGACCTCAGAAATATACTCCTGTTGGAACAATGCATCTCTGTTTCACTGTCAAAAATATAGACAAACTTTACAAAAGACTTATTAAAAATAAAGTAAAATTTTTCTCTCCACCATTAAAATCTGATTATGACGATGTAAAAACTTGCTTCTGTTATGACCCTGATTACAATTTAGTGCAATTTGTCGAGGGTAAACGTATCAGAAAGAAAGTTTAATTCCCATATTTAATTAAGTTTTTGGTCTTTTAATTGTTTTTCGTATTTTGCTATTTTTTTTAAATCATAACTTGAATTTTTATCTTTAAATTGGAATGTCCAACCTAACCTTCTATTTTTACTCATATTTTTATTACTACCATGTAATACAAGGCAATGATGAATCAACAAGTCACCAATTTCTAAATTTGTAAAACTTTTTTTGAATTTCTTTAAAACTATTTTATTTTTAATTTTTTGAGAGCTACCTTTTGCAAATGATTTTGTATGTTTGAAAACTCCATGTTTATGAGATCCATCAAAATAATATAAAGCACCATTTTTTTTTGTCGCCTCGGATAAAGCAATCCACATTGTAAGACCGTGATTGCCCTTAACATTCCAATAAAAATTGTCTTGATGAGTTGGGACCGGTAATCCAATTTTTTTTGGTTTAGCAAAATATTCACTAGCTCTTAACTCTGGCTCTTTATCATTTAAAAATTTTTTTGCTAAAGAATAAATTTTTTTTTTTTTCGAATAATTTTTTATCCATTTGCAGTCGTGTAATCTATGAAATGAATTAATCTCGGAAAATTTTTCAATCTCACGAGCAAAATTAATATGTCGACCTTTATACTTTGAGAAGTTTTTATTCAAAAAATTTTTTATATTTTTTTTGGCCAAGTTGACCTCTTTTTTTGTAAGAAAAGATTTAACAATTACCCAGCCATTTTTTTTATATTCTTTAAAAAATTTATTATAAGTTTTCATAAATCGTCCTGTTTATTGCATCAGCGCATGAGAATTTAACAACTTTTGGTGATTTTTTATATATTTGCAAAATATCCTTTTTTGTAACATTTTCTAGTGATTTTCTTAATAATCCTCCTGCTATATATTTCTCTAATTCGATATTTTTTGGTTTTTTTAAAAAAAGTTTTGCTAAATTTTTTTTCATATCTTTAAATTTTCCCTGTAAACAATTTAAAATAGATAACTCGTATAATAACGCCTCATTTTTTTTAGAAAAAAAAATTAAGTCATTTTCTAATATTTTGAGATTTATATATCTTGGATAATTTTTTTTAAATTTCTTTTTAGCACTATAAATCTTATATAAATAATTTAATGATATAGGGTGAATTTTAACATTAAGTGCAATCCTTGGTATTTCAGAATTTTCGGTACTAGAATGAGGTGTTATTCCATCTAAAATTAATATTTTATCTTTTTGTAATTGATGTGGTTTTGCAAATTTAAGTTTCTTAGAAATTGAGGGTACTATAGCATTTGGATAATTATCTTTATTAATATATGTTGGTAAAATTCTTATTTTTTTATAATTTTTAGGAACTGATAGTAAACTAGACTTTTTTGACGTAGGTGTAATTTGAAAATAAAATATGATTACTGAGGAGCTTCTAAAACCATTATTAGATAAATCTTGATGAGGAGGAGTAGGTTTATAATATAGATCATCACTAAGAATTAATTCGTATTGTTTTAATTTGTCATATTTTGGATTGTCAAACTTATTTTTATTATAGTCTTTATTCCACTTAAATTTTGCCTGACAGCTTACTCGTATATTAATATTTTTGTCAAAAATATAATTTATTATTTTTTTAATTTCAGGATAAACTATTCTCTTAAATTTTTTTTGATAATTTGATCTAACTCCAAGATCGATTTTTTTCATATCGTCTATATCTAGTTTTTTGATATCACTTTGTTTATTAAAATTAATTTTTTTTTTTAAAATTTTACAAAATAAAATATTTATATTTTTGTAAAATCTTTTATTTTTAATTTTTTGAGAGCTAATTCTTTTACTTGAATTAAAATGTCTCCTAAAGTTAATCATTTAATTTGATTTAATTTAATATTATTGATTTTTTATTTTTATATTTAAGTTTTTTAATTTATCCATAAATAATTCATTATTATCGTTATAAAACATAAACTTTTTATGCATTTTATCTTTTAAAATTTTCCAATCAAGATGAGAAACATTATTTACAAAATTTAGGATATTTATTGTTTCATCTTTTTTACAATCATTAGTCCAGAAAATACCTTTGTCAGGAATATTTGCGGGCCATGCAAAATTATAATCGTTTTTTACTTTGTGTTTATTATATTTAAAATTTCTTGAACATAAAGCAGCTGTTGGTTTACCTCTAGCAATTGCTTCGTATCCTAAAGTTGAACTTACGAATATTACAAATCGGCATTTATCTATTTTTTTATAAGATTCATATGGTTCATTGCTTTCTACATATTCCCAATTTGTCTGTCCAATAATTTTATTGTAAAATTCAACTTCTTCATCTTTAAGTTTTTGATCATTGTTTAGTTTACCTAAAATTTTAAATTTTAGTTTATTATTTATTGCAAATTCTTGTATTATAGGAAGAAAGAAATATTCAGGATACCAATAATCGTTAGGATTATATTTGGGCGTAAAATGTTTTTTAGATGCAAATTCAGAAATAAATATAATATCTAAATTTTTATCACTTAATTTAATTGGTATTTGATTATTTCTAAATGATCCGATGACAAGCTTTTCCCCTTTTATATAATTTGAATAATAATTTTTTGTAGCTTCACTAAAAACCGCAAAAAGATCTATCTCAAATTCTGCTTTATCAAAATTGTTTTCATCAATTATTTCAAATACATCGTGAGCATAATTTCTATAACCATTTTGGATTAATAAAATTGACGTTTTTTTTTTTAATTTTTTTTTTAACTTCCACAAAAATGTATTATTATCTGAAAAACTTAATATTGAGTCTGGTGATACAAAGTTGATTACATCAATTAAATATTTATTAAAATTCCATTTAAAACCATAGTTTATTAGACTTTTAAAAAAAATATTCAAATGTAAGGTAGATTTTCTTACATTTAGAACATAATAATCATTGTCATAAAGTATTTCTTTTAAAATGTGAATACTAATCTCATCAAAAATTAATATTTTTTTTTTATTTGGTGAAAAAAATCTATAATTAGATTTTAAAATCAAACAGATAAATTTATAAATTTTAATTAAAAGAGTATTAGTATTTTCTACAAATTGCATAATCGTTTAAAATAAGAATATCTATATCTGACTTTTTAAAAGTCTGAATAGCTTGACTTGCATTTTCAACTATTGCATCACCATGAAGGTTGAAAGAAGTGTTTAAAACTAAAGGTATGCCTGTTATTTTCTTAAATTTGTTGATCAAATCATAGTAATCTGGATTTGATTCTTTTTTTAACATTTGTGGCCTTGTTGTTTTATCGGCTGGATGTATCACTGCTGGTATTTTATTTATAAATTTGTGCTTAACATCAAAAGCCATTGTCATAAAAGGAGAATAGATTTTTTTGGGGTTAATAATTATTTTATTTGCATCTTCAAAAATAATAGAAGGAGTAAATGGCATCCAAAAGTCTCTATATTTAATTTTTGAATTAATTTTTTCAACTGAATTAAAATCTCTAGGGTCAGCTAATATTGATCTATTGCCCAGCGCTCTTTGACCAAATTCCATTCTTCCCTTGCATCTTGCAACAATTAATCCATTCGCTAGCCACTTAGCTATTTGTAAATTTTTTGGATTTTTTATTATTTTAAAGTTTTTACAATTTTTTTTTATTTCTTTTACCACTTCTGAATCATTAATATTAGATCCTAAATAAATACTATTTAAACCATACATTTTCTTTTTTGGCTGAAATCTTTTACTTGCCATCCAAGCAGCACCTATAGCTAGCGAACCATCGCCTGATATTGGACCACACCAAATAGATTTTATATTCTTATTTTCGCTTAATATTTTAATAGCTTTTATATTTTGAGCAACTCCACCTGATAGAATTATATTATTCAAATTAAATTTTTTAATACAATTTGAAATCCATTGGTTTAAGAAATTTTCAGTATATTTTTGCAGACCCCATGCAATTCCATCAAATCTCTCACCTTCTAAATATTTTTTTGAAGTATAATAAATTTCTTTAATAAATTTACTTTTGATGATTTTATGATTTTGAATTTTATTAAATTTTTGAAAAAAATTAAAAGATTTATAACCATGATACTTCGTCCCATATGGAGCTAGTCCCATGACTTTATATTCATGTTGACCTGGTTTCATTCCTAAAAGTAATGTTATATACCTATACAATCTTCCAACCATCGCATCATTTGTTTTATATTTTTCTGTTATTTCAAGCATATTCGAAGTTGAGATTGTAGCTGAACTATCGTCACCTCCACCTTCAATTGTGATAATCAAGTTTTTATCTTTTTTTTGTACCTGAGAAAATAACCCATAGAATTTATGACAATCCTCATGCCTGAAAGTAAAAATTTTATTTTTATTAATATTTAGTTGCTTTGATATTGTTTCTCTTCTTACTTGATTAAAAATTTTCGAAAAATTTTTGTTATTTGAATTTTTTGATTTTTTTATAAAATTATAATATGGATCTTTTTTTAAATTTTTAATTTTATGTTCCCATATTTTGAAATCATCTAATTCATTAAGCTTTTTGTTTTTTAGTAATTTTGGCTCCCAATAAATATGGCTTTGTTTAATCCAGTCGTTAACTGAGAAATATGCGTTGGGTTTATAAAGAGCCTGAAAAAGACCATTTTCAAAGCCTGCTAAAGCGACTAAATCAATTTGGGATTTTTTAATTCCAGCTATTTTCAATACTTTTTCAATTGATTTTTTTGGATAGCCAGAATCAGATTTTATCCTTGTAAGTCTTTCCTCTGAGATGCATGCTAAAATTTTTCCATCTTTAATTAAACATGCATGGGACTCTATACTATCTGAGATTCCTAAAATGATCATTATATATAAATTTTATTTTGTTTATAAAACGTAGAAAATTTATGTCTATAAAGCATTAATTTTTTTTTGCAAAATTAATAAAAGATTCAATAAATTTTAGTCCATTTTTTCCACTTTTTTCAGGGTGGAATTGACAACCTATAATATTATCTTTGAGGATAATAGAGTTTATTTTCGTTTCAAAATACCTACAAGAACCTAAAATAATTTTTTTATCATTTGGCTTTGACTCAAAAGAATGAACAAAATAAAATTTTTTATTAAAAATATTTTTAAAATAAGGTGAGTTATCATATGAAAGATTATATTCATTTACCTCTCTCCAACCTATGTGAGGTAATTTAAATTTTTGAAAATTTTCATCAATTTTGATTTTTTCTACAGTTCCATCAATAAGATCTAGACCGTAATTTTCTCCAAATTCAAAGCTTTTTGTCATAAATAGTTGCATTCCTAAACATATACCAAGTACAGGTTTACCGGACTCTACAAAGTTTTTTATTACATTAAATAAATTTAAGTCATGCAATGTTCTTACTGCTGGCTCAAATGCACCCACGCCTGGTAAAATTAAGCAAGAACTATTTTTTATAGTTTTATTATCACTACTGACATTTAACTCTATCCCATTTTTTTGAAAAGATTTTATAATACTAAGTATGTTGCCAGTTCCATAGTCGATTATTGTAAATTTCATTTTCAATTCTATTGAATTTCTAAAAAACCTTTAATTTCTTGAATTGAATGTCTCTTATAATGTAAAGCGTCAGCTATACAAATTGCGTCTACTTTATCCTTAATACAATTTAAATGGTTTAAAACTCCCATACCTCCACTTAAAATAAGAGGGATTTTTGCAACTTTATAAGCCTCTTTTGCTAATTCAACATCAAATCCTTTTCTCATTCCCTCTTTATCAACTGAAGTAAGAAGAATTTCTCCTGCTCCAATTATATTTATTTTTTTAATCCAATCTATAACATTAATATTTGTTTTTTCTCTACCATTATGTGTATATGCAAGCCATAATTTCTCTGATACATTCTTGGCTTCTATTGAAACGATAATATTTTGAGATCCGAATTTTTTTACTAAATCTTCCAACAATTTGTTATTATTTATTACTGCGGTATTTAAAGCAATTTTATCTGCACCATTATCAAAAATTCTTGATGCATCATCAATACTTCTAATACCTCCTCCAACTGTTATTGGTATAAATATATCTTTGCTTATTTCTCTTATTGTTTTCTCTAGATTATTTCTACCATAAAGCGTTGCAACGACATCCATAAAAAGAAGTTCATCAGCATTTTGATTATAATAATTTAATGCAAATTGATTTGGGTCTCCGAGGACTCTTAATCCCTCAAGATTTATTCCTTTAATTAAATTACCACTTTTAATATCTAATCTTGGTATGATTCTTAAATATTCCAAATTAATAAACTGTTTTTCTTAATTCCCATTTGTTGTTTTTAAATTTCCAAATATGAGGAGATCTAAATTTGTTACATAAATTTAGAAAATAATCTTTTGTCATAATTGGATTCTCAAATATATTAGAAATATCTGAAAAATTTTTTTTATCTATAGTCAAGTAATCAAAAACCTCTTTTTCAAACCTTTCTGGGTATTCCCCATCAAATTGTTTAACTAATCTTGCACCCTCCTCACGAGTTATTTCTCCATTTCTAATTTCTTGAGCTGCATCATATGTAGCTCTACCTATTCCAAATTTTATAAAAGTTGTATAAAAGTGCAGATCATCCATTTTATCATCTATTGATACATACTTACTGTATGTCCCAGTTGTTCTCTCAGGAGAGGGAATAAAATTGCCTTTTTCAACTGCAAAATAATAACATTCTTGAGGATGCCATTTAAGATAATACCCCAAATACTGTACATTGATCTCTGAATTAACGTACTCTCTGTTTGTTATAGGCAAATAAGGTTTTAAATCCTGAATTTTTAATTTATATTTTTCTACTAAGTCTTTAATATTTACTCCTGAAATAATAGAATTTTCATTATTTTCTGTTGTAAAATATTTGTCTGGTTTTGATGGATTATCAAAGTCATCTTTATTTCCAAATTCTGCGTTAGCATCACCATAAAATAGTAGTTTTATATTGAAATATTTTGCAGCAGCTCTTACAGGAAAATGATTTTGTCCCATTATAAATGGTTGGAAGGGATGAAAAATATTTTCAATAGCTAATCTGGTTAATAATCTGTGGGCTTTTCCGTTTGGTGTAAATAAAAAATTATCTAAACCACTATGTATCCAAGATTGAAAGTTTTGCCATCCCCAAGGGGTATATATATGTGGAGCCCAAGTAATAGTAAGAGGATTCATGTTATATTTATATTTCAGCATATAAGATACGTAAAAACTATCTTTGCCTCCAGATCCTGGAATTATACAGTCATATTCTCCATCATTTGATCTATATTTATTACAAAGTTCAATTAGTTTTTGTTCTCGTTCATTCCAGTCAATTTTATTTTTTTTCTCAGCAATCTTACAAGCTGAGCAAATATTTTGATCACCAAGTTTCAAAGTTTTTTTTTTTGTTTTTAAATTATGACTAAATTCTAGCTCTGATAATGGCTTTTGATTTGAATAAGTGCATGAGTTACAAAATATGATATTTTCATCTAAACCATAAAAAGTTTTAGGTTTTAAATTATCTTCTTTATAGTCTTCTAAATTAATATTTTTCATCATTTGTATTTAAAATTTTTTTAATAAAGCCTCACATACGTCTAGATCATCATAATGATCAATATCAACAGGCCACGTACGATTGAGTTGATAAAATTGTGATTTATTTTTAATTACAAGTTTTCTATATTTTAAAAAAGTTTTGATATCAATTATATAAAAAGACCCATCTATAAAATAAAAATTACTTGGAAAATTTTGTCTTTGATAAGAATTTTTTTTTGGCTCTCTCAAATATATCCAACTTTTTTTTTTTTGTTCTATAATTTCATATGGATGCTCTCTAACTTGGCATACGCTTACAAGGCTTTTTAATTTTCTTTTAAAAAAATAATTTAAAGCTTTTTCAATTTCATATTTCTTTCTTAATGGCGATGTAGGTTGAAGCATAATAAGTGTTTTGAAATTTTTGTTATTTTTATTTAACCAATTTAATGCGTGAATTATTGCATCCACTATATCACTTTTCGCGTTACTTAAGTAATCAGGTCTAATGTAATCATTTTTAAATTTTTTTGATTTTGCAAAGTGAATAATCTTTCTGTCATTCGAAGAGATAAAAGGAAATAAAATATGATCTAAATCTTTAACCAGGTCTAATGTGTATTCAATTAAAGGTTTTTTTCCAACTCTTACCAGGTTTTTATTTATAATCCCTTTTGAGCCTCCTCTTGCTGGGATAAATGCTAATACTTTTGACATTATTTATAATTAGAAAGAAAATTTTCTAAGGTTAAAAAATTTGTAATTTCCATCTTTTTATTAATTATAGGAATTATTGGCACAAGGTGTTTTTTAAAATATATTGCAGCTTTTGACTCATTATCTTTTGTTAAATAAATAAATGTTTTATTCATAATTGTCTCAGCATATGTTTCTAGGCTTTTCTTTGATATAAGTGCTCTTAAAATATCACCTTCACTAACCACACCGATAAGCTTCTTATTCTTAACAACAAAGACAGTTCTGTGAGTATTGACAATAATTTTTTCAATTATTTTACTTAATTTATCACTAGATTGAACAATTAATGTTTTTCTTGATATCATTTTATATTCTTCTTTATTAATTTATCATCAATTTTAGTTTTGATTAGAATATCTACTATTTTTTTTGACGAGTTTCCACTTCCGTAAGGATTTTTTACTTTCCTGATTATTTTTTTAAAACTATTTGATGATATATTTTTATATGCTTTAATCAGACTATTCTCAGTAACTTTAGGGACTGTGACCACATTTGTTGGCTTGATTCGGTCATTTTGTCTTCTTCCAACATTTATACATGGAACTTTAAATGAAGAACTTTCTATGATACCTGAACTAGAGTTTCCAATTATACATTTTGCATTTTTTAATAAACATAAATATTCTTGTCTAGGAATATTTTCAAATATTGTGTCATTAGTATCTCTAAGTTTGTAAAATTCTGATTTTATAATTTCTGATCCTGCATCATTATTAGATGAAATCCAAATTTTAGGTAAATTTATTTTTTTTAAAAATTTCATAAATATATTAAATTCATTTTTAATATTATTAATATTTTCAACAACTGGATGGTAAACAACCAATAAATATTTTTTAGATATTATTCTGATGCCATATTTTTTGAATAAAAAGTTGTTATTTTTTGGGATATAACCTTTCAAATATATATCATCTAATTGTGGTGCACCTACTTCCTTTATTCTGAAATGTTCTTCTCCAAACCTTTTTAATCTTTCTGAGGCATCTCTGTTTGATGAAAAATGTATATGAGAGAATTTTCCAATTGAATGCCTAGCTAAACCATCAACATTCCCAGATAATTCTCCAGCTTGTATATGTGCAACTGGTGTATTTGTATAAATACCAACTATACTTGCAACTAAAGTTTCACTTCTATCTCCCGCAAGAAGTATCCAGTCTGGTTTTATCCTTTGAACGGTGTCTGTAAAAGAATTAAGCAATACTCCCATTGATTTTGTCGCTGTAAACACATTATATCCATCGAGTGCCATGTAGATTTTTTCATCTACTTTAAATCCTTCTTTTTCAATTTCTTTAACAGCCATTCCAAAACCATCCAATAACAACATATTTGTAGCACAGATTGTAAAATTAATTTTTCTACTCTTTAATTCTTTTAAAATCGGTCTTAAATAACCCCACTCACCTCTTGATCCTGTGAAAATTAGTATTTTCATTTATTTGAAATCTTTTTTGGAAATTAATATATTTTCCTTAATATCTCTTTTTGCAGTTTTCCCAATAATTTTATTCATATATCTTGAAGGAATACCGATACCTGGTCTTTTTGACCAAATATCTTCTTTTGTTATAACTGTATTTTTTTTAATGAATTTTGTTGAAACTAAACTTCTATGAGCCCAAGATCTAATTTTTTTTTCTAATCTATGGACTTTCTTAATATTGCCCAATGCTTTTTCTAACAATCTAATTTGATATATTAAATTTTTTAATTGTTGAAAACTTATTGAAACATCACGATCAGGACCATTATTAAGGTTATCCAAATAAACGTGTTTCTCTATTATTTTAGCACCAAGGCTAACTGCAGATAATGATGTAAAAATGTCGTTGGTATGATCTGAGTGACCTATGATAGCTTTTTTGTATTTTGCTCTCATTGTTGTGATAAAACCAAGATTTAAATCTTTATAACTTGGTGGATATTCACTTGTACAATTCATTAATGCAATTTTATCATTATAATTCTTTGACATTAATTGATAAATCATATCAATCTCTTTTAGATCAGACATGCCTGTTGATAAAATTATAGGTTTATTCAATTTTTTAAGTTCTTTTAAAAAAGGTGTATCAGTAAATTCCCCAGATCCTATCTTAAACCACTGAACCCCAATTCTATTAAGTTCATATGCAGCTTTTAAGCTAAATGGTGTGCATAAATATTTAATATTTATTTTTGAGCAAAATTTTTTTATTTTATAATGATCTTCAATTTTTAGGGAATATTTCTTTAAAAAATCATACAAAGAAATTTTGAAATTTTTTGATTTTGGTACAATTCTTAACATTTCCTCATCAGGCAAGTGATGTTGAAATTTTATTACATCTGCCCCAGCCTTTTTGGCAGCTTTAACCATTTTAATGGCATTACTTAATTTTCCGAAATGATTATCGCAACCTTCTGCGATAATTAGTGTTTTATTTTTTGTTATTTTTTTTAAATTAATACTCATGTTTATATTTAATTAAATATTTGATTAATGCTGTCAATTATTATTTATAAATAATTTAACACCTGCTTTCACTGAAATTTGGGGTTTCCAATTTAAATCTTTTTTGATTTTATTTATATTTGCGACTGATCTATTTATTTCTCCCTTCCTTTGTAATTTGAAAACTCTTTTTCCACCAAAAATTTGCGAAAGCTTTTTTATACTGGTCTCCTTTCCAGTTCCTAAATTATATACTTCACCTATATGTTTTGAGATTGATGCCTTGTATAAAGCTTTTACTACATCGCCAATATGTATAAAATCCCTTGTCTGATTTCCACTGCCTACAATGGTGAAGGGTTTATTTTTTTGTTTTTGTTCTAAAAAAATCTTCATCACTGAACCATAGCCACCATTTTTTTTTAAACCTTTTCCATAAACGTTAAATAATCTTAGAGAAATCGAGGGCAAACCGTATAATTTTGCCCAATCAATTACCATCTTTTCAGCAATCCATTTTGTTAAGGCATATGGATTTGATGTTTTAATTTTTTCAGCTTCGCTAATTGGAAAATTTTTTGGATCCCCATAGCAACTGGCCGATGCAACATAAATAAATTTTTTTATATTTGATTTTCTACATGCCTCTAGAACTCTAAGTGTACCATTTGTATTTACATTAAAATACTCTGAAGGATTTTTTATACTCGGCAACAGTTCAGTTAGTCCTGCCAAATGGAAAACAAAGTCCACCTTTTTCATATATTTTGATAGATTTTTCATTTTTGTAATATCAGTTTTATAAAATTTAATTTTTTTTTTTACTTTCCTTAAATTTTTAAGATCACCATTTTTTAGATTATCTAAAACTATAACATTGATTTTTTTCGAAGCTAAATATTCTACTAAATTACTTCCAATAAATCCTGCTCCACCTGTTACTAATGCTTTCATGTTACTTTTCAAAACTATTATTTTTTATTTGATTTATATTTCCATTATTAAAGTTCAAAATTTTATTACATAAATCAAATATTTTTTTTTCATGTGAAATTATAATAATGACTTTTGTTTTATATTTTAAACTTTTTATAGTTTTATAAAAGTTCTCTGTCGACGACGCATCTAATGCTGTGGTTGCTTCATCGAAAATCAAAATTTCCGGTTCTCTGTATAATGCTCTTGCAATTGCTATCTTTTTTTTTTGTCCACCTGAAATTTTAATACCTTGTTCACCAATTTTTGTCTCTAGCCCATTTTCAAATTCATTTTTAAAATTTGATAATTCTGCAAAATTCAATATTTCATTCAATTTTTCCTTATTATAAGTATTTCCAAATATTATATTTTTTTTTATTGTATCTGACAAAAAATATGGATTTTGAGGAACATATCCAATTTTATTTTGCCAACTAGAGTGATTTAGACATCTTTCATTATTATCAATAAGTATTGCCCCTTCTGTAGGTTCAAATAGACCTGACAAAATATTCACAAATGTACTTTTTCCAGATCCATTTGGTCCTTTTACTCCCACACAATCTCCAGAATTAATTTCAATATTTGTATTAATAATTGAGTTTTTTTTTTGATTTAGATATCTGAAGTTTATATCTTTAAAATGAATAGAACTTTTAAATTGGATAGTTTTATTTTTATTTTTCTCGTTATTGCTATCTATTGTGTATGACATGTTTTCAATATTTTTTAATTCTTGATAAATTTTATTAATTGCAGGTAGTGCATATCTAATAGAAATTAATGTCATAGATAGTCTGTTTGCAGATGGCATTACTCTTAAAATTGCTACTCCAAACATTGCAAGTAATGAGATAATGTACGTAGAAGAATAATTAAATAAGCTAAGATATATAATTATTAAACTTACAGATAAGACAACTAAAAATTCAAGCCATAATCTAGGGTATTGAGTTATTATTTGTATAAATTTCGCTGAATTAGTTAGAGCTTGATTATAATTATAAAATTCTCGATAAGCTGAGTTTTCTAAATTGTAAATTTTAATCTCTTTAATTCCACCAAAAGTATCTTGGATTGATTTGATACGATTAGCTTCATTTTTTTGTCTGATGTTGCCCCAACTAGTAGTTTTTTTATTAGTATAATATAAAAAAATAATTAGGAAAAAAGCTATTAAGCTAAAAGTCAAGATAGTAATGGAAAAATTCACAAAACAAAGAAATATAAATATTGAGATTAAAACAGAAAATTCTAGTATTAGTGTAAGTAATTGATTCACTGAAGATACTGTCAAACTAGACTCATTACTAATATTTCTTAATATTTTTGAAGTTTCAATGTTACTTAAAAATTTATAGTTTAAATTCATGTATTTAGAATACAACAAGCTTGAAAGAGAAAGGTTAAAGTTATTTATTAAGTCTGCTTTTTTATATACCAAGTAAGCATAAACTAAATTTTTAATTGCAAAAATTAACAATAATGCAGAAATAAAATAAATCGTTAAATATCGACTTTGCAAATTTGGAAATATATCATAAATAAAATTTATATAATCACTTGAGAATGTTGGATCTATTAAAACAGAGACTGTTGGAAGCACAAAAGATATACTAAGAGTTTCAAGAAAAACACTCATCACAATTAAAATAAAAAGTAAAAAAATTTTTCCACTCTTGAAATGTGAAAATATATAATTAAGTTTATTTAATACACTTCTTGGTAAATTAGAAAAACTAAACATAAAAATCTGACAGTTTTAGCATTACATTATTTTTAATATTTTTATTTACTTTTTTTCCTAGAATTTTCTTTAAATTATCAGATCTAATTCCATTTCCAGGTTTTTTAAAATCCAAATCATTTATAGTTACTGTTTTACCTTTTTTTATGAATTTTTTAGATACAATGCTTTTTTCAAAAACTCTTTTCATATTTAAATATTTATTTAAATTATTTTTATCAATTGGCCTCTTTTTAATTTTCCAAATTTCTTTTAAAGTTTTACAAAAAAATTTAAAATCTAAAGGTTCCATCGAAAATTGAGCATCACTACCATAAAGTTTTTTGGATAAAGTAAAATGTTTTTCAATTACCTTTGCTCCAAGCGAAGCTGCTAAAAATGAGGCCGAAAAACCTATTGTATGATCAGAATATCCAAAATCACATTTAATTTTTTTTTTTATTTCTTTAAATATATTTGCCCCAACGTTGTTTAGTGAACATGGATATTGAGATGAACATTGCAAAACTATTAAATTTTTTTTTTTAAAAATTGATGATGCTTTGTTAATTTCATTCCAATTACTCATTCCAGTTGATAATAAAACCTGCTTATTTGTTTTAGCTATTTTCTTTAACATAGGTAAATTTGTAACTTCACCAGAGGGAATTTTATATTTTTTAACCTTAAGCTTTTCTAATATATCAACTGCTTTTGAACTAAAAGGGGAACAGAGAAACTCAACCTTATGTTTTTTGCAATGGTTAACGATCTTTTTCCATTGATTAAAGGTAAAAGCAATTCTCTTAAAATAATCAAAACGAGGTTCTGTACTAAAATATTTCGGTGAGGGTGCATTTTTTAATGTTTCCTCCTCTGCAATATGCATTTGAAATTTAACAGCATCAGCACCAGATTTTGCTGCAACTTCTATAGATTTTTTTGCCAGGTAAATAGACCCATCATGAGTTGATCCTATTTCAGCAATTATGATATTTTTATTTGTCATTAATGATTATATTTTTTTATAATAATTCTTATACCACTCTAAACATCGATTAAGACCAACTTTAAGACTAGTAAAACTAACTTTTCCAATCATTGAAATTAAAACAGAATTATCTCCATGTGTTTTGTATATATCTGCTTTTTGAAAAGAAATTTTTTTATATTTAAGATTCAGTTTCTTTTTTTGAATATGTTTAATTAAATAAGTTAGTTTAACAGGCTTATTTGAACAAACATTTATTACCAAATGCTTTTCTTTAATTTTAGCCCTCATTAGTTTGATTATAGAATTTGTAACATCTTCAATATACGTAAAATCTCGAAAATGATCCCCTCTATTATTTAGTTTAAAAATTTTTTTTTTAAAAATCGACTCTAGCAATTTAAAAATTACCATATCTGGCCTACCCCACTCCCCATAAACTGTAAAAAATCTTAAGCCGATCAGTTGTAAACCATAATATTTTGAGAAAATTTCTGCCGTCTCTTCATTATTTTTCTTAGTTAAACCGTAAAAATTAATTGGTTTTATTGTTTGCTTTTCAGACAAGGGAAATTTATTAGAGTCTCCATATACTGAACTAGATGAAGCATAAAATATTCTATTTATATTCTTTGATTTACAATTTTCTAGAAGATTAAAAAAACCTATTGTATTTGCATTTAAATATTTTCTTGGTTGTTCAATTGAATATCTAACACCTGCCTGCGCTGCAAAATGAAAAATATAATCAAATTTTTTTTTTTTAAAGTATGTGTCTAATTGCTTTTTATTATCTATATTTATTTTATTGAATGAGAAATTTTTATATTTTTTTAAATTAGAAATTCTTAATTTTTTAATTTTTACTGAATAATAATTATTTATGTTATCTATACCATATAAATGCACATTTTTGAATTCATTTAGAATTTTAAAACATAAATTATAACCTATAAATCCTGCCACACCTGTTACTAAAATTCTCATAATTTATAAATCTTCAAAAAGAAACACAAATTTTTTATTTTTTTTAAATTTAGCATTTTTAAATGAGTTATGATTTGTAAGAACAAAAATTTTTTCATAATTTCTTACTATCATTTTATTTTTCAAACTCATGTAATTTGATTTTATATAAGGGTCGAAACCATCGGTTTTTGTTATACTATTTTTGACTAACTCAAAAACTTTTAGCGCTAAAGAATTTCTTATATCTGGAACATTTGGCTTATAAGTCAGACCAGCAATTAAATATCTTTTTTTTTTATAGTTCTCATCACATTTAATATTTTTGATAATCATTTTTGATACGTAATATGGCATAAGATTATTAGTATCTCTTCCCGCTAATGTTACTTTTGTAATTTGTTTTTTTTTCTTGGCAATGAAAGAAAAATAGTATGGATCTACTGGTAAACAATGCCCCCCTACAAGACCGGGGCTAAATTTTAGAAAATTCCATTTAGTAGATGCCAGTCGTATTACCTCTTTAAAATCTAAATTATTATTTTTACAGAAAATATATATTTCATTTATAAAAGCTATATTTAAGTCTCTTTGGATATTCTCCACTACTTTTGCTGTTTCAGCCTCTTTAATATTTTTTGTGTAAATAATTTTACTTCCTAAATTTTTATAAACATTTTTCACTTTTCCTAAATTTTTTTTATCATTAAATGCAACAATTTTTGAAATTTTGTTTAAGGAATGTTTTTTGTCGCCAGGATTTATTCTTTCTGGACTATATCCCACAAAAAAATCTTTGCCTAATTCTAGTTTAGTAAACTTATTCAAAATCTTTGTACAATATTCCTCTGTCACCCCCGGATAGACAGTTGACTCTAGAATTAAAATATCACCATAATTTAAAACATTACTTATACTTTTAATTGCTTTATTAACTAAACTTAAATCAGGCTTTTTTGTTTTCGTAATTGGGGTGGGTACTGTGACTATATAAAAGTTAGAATTTTTTATTTTTTTTTTATTATTTGTGAAATATGATCCATTTTTTAAAAGTAAATTTTTTCTGCTATATTCTAAATTTGTATCTATTTTTTTTTTTAAATTAACAATTCTTTCTTTATTAGTATCATATCCACAGGTTTTAAAATTTTTTGATAAATTCATGAAAATTGGTAAACCTACATAACCAAGACCTATTATACACGGTTTTATATAATTATTATTTTTTTTCATTAATCATCTTTGCTATGTTAAAATCATATTGAGTATCCACATCAATAGATTTTTTTTCACTCATTTTAAAATCTAAAATTTTTCCACCCAACAAATATTGTATTAATCTTTTTTTATTTATAATCAAAATTGACGGCCCATTTCTTAATCTAGGAAATATAAATTTTTTTTTTTTTGTAAAGCTTAATATTTTTCCATTTGAATACATAATTTTTTTAATTTTAGATTTTTTATTTATTTTTGTTGTACTCACTAAACAATCTGCATCTTTATTTTTCAAAATTAATCTACAAGCTCTATCAATATCTGTATGTTGCCTCAGCGGTGAAGTTGGTTGTAATAGCACTAAGTATTTAAAATTAAATTTTTTTTTTAAAATTTTATTATATTCGTATTTAATTAACTGAAACATTGTAATTTTATCCGATGCATATTTTTTTGATCTGAAATCTAAAAAATCGAAGTTATTTTCAATACAAATTTTTTTAATATTTTTACTATCTGAAGAAATATAAATATCTTTAATATATTTACTTTTTTGTGCAGCATACAAAGTATGCATAATTAAAGGTTTACCATTTAATAATTTAATATTTTTATTTTTTAATCTTTTAGAATTTTTTCTTGCAGGAACATAAGCTAAAAAAGACATAAATAAATAAATAAAAATTGATTTAATAAGAATTAGTTTTTTGAATATTTATATTTTTGATTCTTTTTAAAATTTTAACAATTTTTTTTGATGCTGCACCATTACCATAAATATTTTGTGAATTATATTTCCCTACCTTAATTTGTTTTTTTATAGCATTTACAATTTGAGCTGAATTATTTTTTACATCAATTACGTTTTTGCCTCTAAGTCTTTTATTTTGTCTTGTTCCAATATTTATAGCCGGTATACCAATATATGATCCTTCTCTAATTGCACTTGATGAATTTCCAACAATGCATGACGCATTTTTCATCAACGTTATATAATAATCTGATGGAATATTTCTTAAAAATCTAATTTGTTTCATTTTTTTTCTTTCTCTCCAGATTCTTATTTGTTTGGATATCTGTTCACTTCCTGCATCTGTATTTGGCCACAAAAATATAGCTTGAATATTTATTTTCTCGATAGCTTTTAATGTTTCTTTAATATGACTGATAGTTTCTGAATATTCTGTAGTGACTGGATGTTGTGAAATTATGATAAATTTTTTTTCAAAGACTATCTTATCGCCAACACCATGTTTATTTACATAAATCTCAGATTTTTTTTTTAATTTTTGCTTAATAATATCTTTAACAAGATCAATCCGAGGGCAACCAACATTAAATACAAAATTTTTTTTCTCACCTAATTTTATAACTCTTGTATAAGAATCTTTATTTGATACAAAATGGAGGTGAGAAAATTTGCTCACAGCATGTCTAACACTTTCATCTATTGTGCCTGTTATCTCGCCACCCATTGTATGAGCTATTGGTATATTCATATATGAGGCTGAAATAACTGCAGACATTATTTCATATCTATCTCCGACAACAAAGATTACATCTGGTTTTAATTTTGAATATATTTCAGGTAGTTTAAGCAATCCAATACCAACTGTTTGAGCCATATTGCTTGGTTGGTCTGCATTAATATTCATATCTGCTCGATAATTTATTTTAAAACCATCTTTTTTAATTAAATCAACACATTTTCCTTGTTCATCAGTTAACGCTGAAGCTCCTACAACTAATTGTATTACTAATTTTTTATCAATCATTACTTCACTCATCAATTTTTTGATACTTCCATAGTTAGCTCTTGATAGAACTGTAAAACAAATTTTTTTAATCATACTCTAATTGTGGATTTATTTATTTTAGCAAAGCTCCGCACTTTACTAATATTTGAAATACTAGCATTGTTTAGAATTTCTATAATATTTAAATAGAACAAAATAAATATTTATTTGTATTAATTGTTGTTTCTATTTTACCTAATAAAATTTTAATTTTATTTTTTTCTCTTGAAAGTATTTCAAAAATCATATTTGTAAAAGGACCTTCAAGAAACTTCGCTTTATTTAAATTTTCCTTTAAAAAAAAACTTTGAGTAAGATACCCATTATTTTCAAATTTTTTACAATAATTAAGAAATTCAATAATTTCATTTTGATTATTTTGGGAATTTTTTAAAAAGTATTTTAATCCTCTTGTATAGTCCAGAAGATCAAGGACTTTTTTTTTTGAAAATAATGGGTGATAACAAAACATATATTCTTCCATAATATTTTTTTCACAATATATTATTTTTTTTTTAGAAGTTTTTTGATATTTGATTTTCGGATAATAAAACTTTATTTCATCATTTATTTTATCACATAGATTTTTTTTTAAGGTACTTAATTCTTTTGATTTATATTTACAAACTATCCACATATTAATTATTTAATTCCTTTTTGAGCTCATCGTATTCTTTCATTTTTCTTTTCATGAATTCTAATGTCAATTTAGTTTTAACTTTTATGCCTTTTGGCGTTAAAACATAAATATAACCAATTTTGTTTGGATTTTTGTTAAAATTATTAATTTTAACAAATCCCTTTTCTTTTAAAGATTTTAAGCAATAATTTAATTTTCCTAAACTAAATCCAAGTTCTTTAGCTAAAGTTCTTTGAGATATATCTGTTTTTTTATTTATTTTTCTTAGTAAATTAAAATGATCTTGGTTATTTTCAGCCATAATGTTCAATATTTGAACATTTATAACGTTCAAATTTTGAACGGTAAAGTAAATATTAACTATTTATCAATGAATTTAGCTAAATTTTCTAATAATTTTTCGTCTTTTGCATCTTTTTCTGAAAATTTTCCTGTGTAAAGTGTGTTTAAAAGATAAGGTGAAATATAATCAACAAAATTCTCAAGATCTATTTTTATTTGGTCTTTTGTTTTTTTTAATAGGAATTTAATATTTTCAGATATATTTTTTCTATTTAAATAAGGAGAAGAGTTGCACTTTGAGTGCCATGTTGGTTGCAATGTAAAACCTGCTTTTCCCTTAAGAAGAGAAATCCATATTGATGAACCCTGTAAAGAAGATACTAATTTTGCTTTCTCATAAAGGCGTTCACTATCATAATTTGGATTAATAATTTTGACTTTTTCTAGTGAACTTATAGCTTCATAATCTTTATCGCATCTAAAGTTCAATTTTCTTATATCTGGTTGATTGTCATTTAATTGCCGAGGGTGTTCTCTTACATACAAATAAAAATTGCTAGGTAAATTTTCAGATATAAGCTTAATTGCCAAATATTGATTAGAAAAAATCCCACTTTCTGGATCTGTTGACCTCTCAGGCTGATAATGAAGATAATATAGAACATAGTTTTCATCATTGTATGGAGTATAAGAATTTTTTTTTAGCCACTTTAGCATTTTTAATCTTTGAAATTCCCGAGAAATTAATAAAGATATCGTATCATATAAATTAAGAGAATAACTTGAGTAGTATTTTTTTTTAAAAAAATTTAAATTAACCACAAAAAAAAATTTTCCCTTAAGCCATCTTAAAAAATTTGATTTAGGAGATATTGGTTTCTGAGAATTGATATCTTTAGCTTTGATATCCTCGGGCACAATATTGTTAGAAATTAATTTATTTATTGTAGCTGCAGATATACTTTCATTTACATCATTTATTTTAATTATATTTTTTTCATATACTTCAACTTGATCATAAAAAATAATATGATTATGAATTTTAGTAGATTTTATAATAAATATTTCACAACTAAGTATTTTTGCTATTAAATACAATGCTACATCGTATGGGGTGTGAGGAGATGAATCAAAAACAACTTTTTTTATAGAATTTTCGATAAATTTTTCTCTTAAATAAATTAATAAATTATAATAGTAATTTTTGTAAAATCTAGTTGATTTTTTTTTTATAAAAATTCTATCAATACATTGCAAAAATAAATAAAATTTATTTTCTAGGAATTTAATGTTATCCTCGTCAAAATTAAATTTTTCATTTTTTTTGGATCCATAAAAATTTTGATTTTTTTTTAAAAAATTTGTATCAATTAATTGATAATTATTTTTTAGTGAACTATCAATAATTGACTCTACATCTCCTGATAAAATATATTTTTGAGCATTGTCGATTTTAGTAACTACTTGTTCAAAAAAAATATCTCCTAGAAAGTTAGCTAATAAAATTCTTTTCATAGATATTAAATATTTTATTTAGTTTCCTAAAATTAGTAAACTACCAGTTTCTTCCATAGCTAACAGTATTATCCTATTTTTTTCTAGGTATAATAAATCTCTTATTCTTTCTCCAATAAAAATATCTTCAATGTATATAACTTTTTCAAAACTTTCATTAAATAACACTCTGTATATATGTCTAGAATTTAAGGAGGCTATTAAAAAATTATTCTGCCAATGAGTTGAGAAATTGTTTCCAAGTCTAATAATTTCTGAAATACCTATTGAGGGAATGAAAGAGAAAATTGGCTCTTTAAAACCGTATTTTTTGTGACTTTTAAGGTAATCTGACTTGGTCTCATCGTTTAACTTACTGTATGTTTCTCCATAACTTGCAATGTTCCAACCATAATTTTTATCTTTTTCTATTTTATTAATCTCATCTCCACCTTTTGGACCGTTTTCAGTACTTAAAATTAAACCACCCTCAGTATAGAGACCTAAAATATTTCTATGACCAATTGAGAAAATTTCATATTTGTTATTTTTGAGATTTATTGAAATAATTTTTCCATAAATAGAACTCAAACTTTGAGGATTAGGATCAACTTGTCCTCTATATTTTTTTATATCTCCAGCTGTTGCCAATAATAAGTTTTTCTGATCATCAATTGTATGTATTTCAATTTTACCAGACTGTATAAAACTCATACATTTATCTGAAAAAAATATTTCACTAAAATTAAGGTATTCAATATTTAAGTCTGACTTTGAAACTGATAGATGTAAGCAATTATTTTTTTTTTTAACCGAAGATACATAAAAAAAATTTTCGTCAATTTTGATATCGAGTATCTTTAAAGAAGTTAAATTAGATTTTATTTTATTTGGTGTTATTTTACTTAAAACATCATTTTTATTTATAAAATAAAAATTATTTTTCGTATCTACAAAAAATATTTTATCGTGATTTTTATCTAGAAAAAAAGGATACCTATCTTTCTGTAAAAGAGATTTAGCATATCCAGTATCAGTTTTTTCAATAAATTTTCCTAAGTCTATTTTTTTTACTTTAAGATTTAGAAATTGAGTTTGAGGTAAAAACTTTTGATTATAATCATTATTTAATCGTTTTGTATTTAATTCATTTTTAAATACTACTCTTCCAACTGAAAATATCGATTGAGGTATATAATTTTTGACGATAGTTATGAATGTTATATTTTTTGATAGAAAATATAAGACTGAGGATATAAAAATTGTCAGTATAATTCCAATTAAAAAAAATTTTTTCATTATTTTGAATTATTTTTTAATGGTACAAAACCTTTTGGCTTACCTGATGGTTTAATTAAAAGATATTTTTTAAATTTTATTTGTTCTTGAGAATATTCTTTGTCAAATAGTCTTTGGGATTTCCACATTTTTGCTTCATTCCATTTACCAGGAAAATGCATAAAATAATTTCTGGATAAAGCATGATTTATACAATCTCTAATCAATTTTCTATTATTGTTTTTATACAAAAATGGATAATTTATAGCCATTTCGTATGTCCAAATTGCTTGGAATTTATAGTCCAACCATTGATCTAACTTATTTGACTGAATTTCATAATTTAAAAATATTTCTTCAAACGACAATTTTTTTTCTTTTTTTTTATCAGTATATTTAAAGTACCACTGATAAAGAAGGTTTGAATGTCTTTTGATATTAAATAAAAAAACCCCTGTAGAAGCATAATTTTTTTGTGATGGAAGACCTATATATTTATAAATACTTTGAATATTCATAAATAAAGATGAATCCAAAGGGTATTTTTTATTGATATATTTTTTCCTAAAGAAAGCTACTGTCTTTTTACATTTTAATAAATCAAATGGTAATTTTTTAAATTTTGAAACTATTCCTATTTTACTAGAATGGTGGAATTTAAATATATCTGGAGCATCAACATAATTAACCAATATATCACTATCTAAAAAACAAATATTAGATGCTTTAATTTTTTTTTTAATTAGAAAATTGCCTATTAGTAATTTTTGCCAATGCGGGGTTTTAAAATACTTATTTTTTTTGCTTATTAAATTTTTGTTAAAGATAATTAATCCGATATTATTTTTTTTACAATATTTTAGCCAATTTGATTTTGAGTATTTGTTCCATTCACTCTCATAATTACCTCCTATCAGGATAGTGCATATAAAATTTTTCGTTTTTTTTGTTCTATAAATTAACTTCATTATTTTTTGTTAAAAAATTATAAAACTATGTATGAAATGTTTGGTTCAAAAGGAAACTGTTGTAATGAATGTTCATTTATTTTTAATTCTTTAAGTAATGCTAAGGTTTCTCCTTGCCATCTTTTTTGATTTAATTCATCAAATGCAATTATTGAGCCTTTTGACATTCTTGGAATAAAATTCTTTAAAGCAACACGAGTTGGTTCGTAAAGGTCAAAATCTATGTAGAGTAATGAGATTAATAAATGTGGATTATTTTTGATGTAGTTTGGAATAGTTTTTATGGCATCACCCTTAACAAGTTCAATTTTGCTCAAATGTCCATTTGGCCTATTCATGTCATAAAACTTTATGCAATTATTTATTAATTCAAGATTGGTATCTCCTTTAAAACCTTTTTTATAAATTTTCTTGTTTATCGATTTGTCCTTGGGAATATCTTCTTTTTCAGATTTTAAAAAACCTTTAAAAGTATCAAATCCTATAATTTTTCTATGTATTCCGTAAGGTTCAAATATAGACATAAGTTTAGACATCAACAATAAAGATGAGCCTTTCCAAACTCCACACTCTACAATACTACCCTTGATATTTAGTATTTTTTTTACCAATTCATATTTGGTTAAATAATATATTAAATATTCTCTTCTTAGAAATAAAGGAAAGTGATCAACTAAATCTTTAGGATTTTGTTTATCAAAAAAAATATCTAGATCTTTAAAATACTTTTCTTGATCTTTGCTAAGATGTTGTGGCATTTAAATTCATTATTAACATTCTAAATTTAACAATTTTAATAATTAATATCTACAGATTATAGTCTAAATAAAAATTTTTTTCAGTGCATAAATCAAGCCAATTGAGCTATTAGTACTGGTCAGCTACATGCGTTACCGCACTTCCACACCCAGCCTATCAACGTG
>MDSV01060480.1_pt1 | contig 30791 bp, 35 predicted proteins | sample 810851 | NCBI WGS metagenome assembly MDSV01 (sample SAMN05326640, study PRJNA326480) | marine metagenome | isolation source: seawater | place: Atlantic Ocean: North East | collected 2012 | reverse complement strand
TGTTATCGATACTGTATCTTTAGGAGTTTTGGCTACAGGACAAACAGTTCTTGCAAGGGTGTGTGAAAAATTAAATATTAATTATGATAATGATCAAGCTCATTCGGCAGCCTATGACACACAAATTACTGCAGAAGTATTTTGTTCAATAATTAATAATTACGATAATTAAAATTCAACTGAATCAATTAAATTTTTAAGTTCGCCTGTTTCATGCATTTGGGCAATAATGTCAGCTCCACCAATCAACTCTCCCTTTATAAAGACTTGTGGGAATGTAGGCCAATCTGAGACTTTTGGTAATGCTACTCTCACATCATTATTTTCTAATACATCAACATATGAAAATTTTGAATCACATTCTATTAATATTTGAATAGTTTTTGCAGAAAAACCACATTTTGGTTCATATGGTGTGCCCTTCATATAAATAAGAATGTCATTTTCATTAATTTGTTCTTTTAATTTTTCTTCAATACTCATATTAATTCCTTATGATTTTCAGGTACTTTAAAATAGTTTCCTCATAGCCATATAAAAGTGAATCTACAATTATCGCATGACCAATAGATACTTCATTAATATTACCTATTTTAACTAAATAATGTAAATTATTTAAATTTAAATCATGTCCTGCATTTATTAAAATATTATTGTTTAATGCATAATCAATCATTTCATTAATCTTAGATAGTATAGTTTCATCGTTGTTAGATATTGATTTTGCAAATTCTCCTGTATGTATCTCTATTAAATCAACATTTAGCTTTTTTGCATATTTAACACCTTTTATACTATCGATAAATAAACTGATTTTAGAACTAGTTGAATTACTTTTTATAATATTTATCTTTTTAATAAGATTTTGATCATGATCACCAGACTCCCATCCATGATCTGAAGTGATTTGATTTATTTTATCTGGTACTAAAGTTACCTGATCAGGTTTGATTATATCTATAAGTTCACAAAACCCTTTAAAAATTTCATTTGGTTCTGAAAATGGATTACCTTCAATATTAAATTCTACTTTCCTTTTTTTGCAAATATTTGCTATCTCAATAACATCATTGCTTGTTGCATGACGATGATCTGGTCTCGGATGAAGAGTTAAACCATTAACTCCCATGTCAATAGCCTTATGTGCAAAATAATTCAAATCTGGATAGTTATCACCTCTTGCATTTCTTAATAATGCCACTTTATTTAAATTAATACTTAATTTCATTCATACATTATATATCTATCTATATAAGTCATCATCGTCATTTGTAATAAGATTAATTGCATCATTAACTTTAAACTTTTTTTTATTAAATCCCTTGATTATAATTATTGGTTTTTTTTCATCAGCTTGTCCCATTAAAATTCCAGCTGCTGATACTAATTCATCAGCAACAGCAATTTCAGTATGTTTTAAAATATTGCCATACATATCGGTCTTTCCTGAAAAATTAACTAGGCTTTGAAAATTACTACTTGCTAAAGCAAAATTAATAACGCCTATCCTATAAGGCCTGGTCATAGAATCTGAGATAATTACTGAAATATTTTTATTTAACTTTTCTGATAAGCCTTTCTGTAAATCATTAGCGCTTTTTGATGGATTCTTTGGTAATAATAATGCAAGATTTTTTTCTTGTGGTATGTTTGATAAATCTATACCTGCATTAACATTTATAAAACCTAGATTGTGCTCAACAATTAAAACTCCTTTGTTAATAGATATAATTTTTTTTGACTCATTTAATACGCATTGAATTAACCCAGGATGTTTATTTAATTTTCTTGATAGCTTTATAGCCTTATCAGATACTTTTATATTATCAATTTCTACATATCTATTCTCAGATTTAGATATTATTTTTTGAGCAATAACAATGACATCATTGTCATGAATAGTTATATTATTATTTTTTAAGTTATCTAAAATAATCTGTACTAAATCATCTTTTGGTTTGATAAAAGGAATGCCTTTTAATGCTATTAACTGAATATTATTCATTTAAAATTAAATAAAAGGATCATAGGCCCATTGAAGTAATGCTTGTCGTTGTTTGACTCTTTTATTAATTTGTCCAGGACAATTTTTTTTAATAGCGCCAGCATGCCTTGGTCCAAAATTATTAAAACGTTTTATTTGAAATATATCAACATCTGGAATTCTTCTTCCCATTGAGTATCTGCAATACCATTGAAACCAACCTAATGGGTCATCAGTAGTGACCCAGCCTTTTGATTTCCATATTTCCATTGATTGTCCTGATGCTACCCGAAACTTATTTAATGAAACATTGAAACCATTAGGAGAAAGCTTTGCATTTTTAAACCAGTCAGATGGAAACTCTTTCATATTATCTTTTGTTTTAAAGTACCAACCACCAAACACACCCATTTCAAGCATTTCTTTAGGAGTTAACTGTGGTTTAAATTCCAACATATAAATATTATAGATTTTAAAAAGTTAAATTTGAAAGAATTTTTACAATAACATAAGTAAACAAAAATTAGTTCATAATGTATACTGCAAAAATTATGATTAAAATTGATAAAAAACTACTCAGTATATTGGTATGCCCAGTATCAAAAAAATCATTATCTCTTAATGAAGAAACAAACGAATTAATATGTGAAGAGTCAGGTTTGGCTTATCCTATTAAAGATGGCATACCTGTTATGTTACCTGAAGAAGCACGCAAAATTTAATAATCGCGCCCGTAGCTCAGCGGATTAGAGTACTTGGCTACGAACCAAGGGGTCGGGAGTTCAATTCTCTCCGGGCGCGCCATCTAAAATTTATTTACCGTACTTATTTATTCAATAACCATCAAGTCTTTAGCAACGATGGCTTGACCATTAAAATTTTTTCTAATATCTTTTAATAGTGACTCTTCGGATGCGCCCCAAAATAGTATATGTGACAAAACTAGTTTTTTTGGTTGAAGTTTGTCAGCAATTATTCCGAGATCTATTGATGATGTGTGGTGTGCTTGATGATAAATCTGCCAATCTTTAGTCTTATTAACAAATGTTTCACTTGAAAAAACCTCATGAACAAGAATATCTAAATCTGTACCATATTTAATTAAATTCTCACTGACAGCTGTATCTCCTGAAAACAATATCTTTTTATCCTCTGAAATAAATAAAAAACCAAATGAATTTTTAAAATCACCATGAGCATTTTTAAATGCAATTACTTCAACATTTTTATCTTTAAATATAGTTCCATCCTCTGATATTTCAGTTACGTTTGTAGTAAATCCAAGCTCATTAGCTGGTTGTGATCCATATAGTCTGTAATTAATATCATCTATATAGGCCTCTGTAATATTCTTTGACATTAACTTTAAACCTTTGGGTCCATAAAGATTTAGTGGCTCATCCCGACCCATAATCCATGGAGTAAGAATTAAATCAGCTAAAGCACCAGTATGATCAGAGTGAATGTGGGTTAAAAATGCAATATTTATATTTTCTAACTCCATAGAAGAAAACTCTCCTCCCCATGTTGGAGACATTGCTGAGATCCTTCTTACAATACCAGGACCAAAATCAACAATATATGCATCATCATTTACAACAACAGCATAACCAGAGCCATATCTTTCAGGATCAGGATTTGGCGTTCCGGAACCAAGAATTATTAATTTTGTTTCACTAATTAAAAACGATGTAAATAATATTAATGAAAAAATAACAAACTTACTCATATGTTTTAGATAAATAAACCGGTAAATCTTACTATAACCCAATAAACACCCATAGAGCCAATAGCATAAGAAATAGTATTTGCTATAGTTGGATAGTAATTTAATTTATAAGCAACCCATATAAGGAAAGAAAAAATAGGTATTAGAATTAATTGACCTAACTCAATTCCTATATTAAAAAATAATAGAGATAGAAATAAATTTTCATTAGTTATCCCAATATCAGATAATGCTCCAGCAAATCCCATGCCATGCATCAATCCAAAAATAAATGCTAAGCCCCATGGAGTAAATTTTATTTTTTTTGAATGATTAATCTCTAGGGCCAAATATACTATCGTTAAAGCTATTAATATTTCTACAGTAGCCTGGGGTAAGCTGATTATATTTAAAAAAGTTAATCCAAGTGTAATACTATGCGCAATAGTAAATGCGGTTATTGTTTTAATAATATTCCATATTCCTTTTACTAAAAAAATTAATCCTAATATAAATAAAATATGATCAATACCGTTTAATAGATGGTCTATTCCAAGAAATAAATAGGCTGTAGGATAATATGTTTTTTCTTCAGGAATGCTAATTAATGGTTTCTTATTATTTACTAACGCCTCAAAACTAGAACTATTAGCATAGTTAATAGAAATTAATGCGTCAGTTAATACGCTCAAGTTTATTATTTCTAAACTCTTACCTTTTAACGAAGAATTACAGTCTAGTAAAATTTTTTCAACAATATATTTTCCATCAACAAATGGATTTGTTTTTTTAGTGGAACAGGTTTCAGGAAAAACAACTCCTGCTCTGACTCCAATATTCTTTACAGGATAAAGCCATGTAACTTCATATATGTTTTTGTTAGTAAGTGACTCATTAACGATAAGATGAGCAGGGTTAAATTCATGACTATAAATATTTACAAAAAAGATAAGTAAAATTAATTTATATAAATTCTTCATTCAATCTTAAGTCTTGGATTGATGATTATGTTATATTCAGATTTAATATCAGATATATATTTTTCTAAAAGTTGTTCTTTTCTTATATTAGAATAATCTAATTCTACTTGCATAAAGATGTCATCAATTTTAGGTAGATAGCCATCTTTTTTATCTACTATTTTTACAATATGATAACCAAAAGAAGATTTCATTGGCATATGCCATATATTTAATTGTAAATTGTTAAAATTTTCTGAAAAATTCATACCAAAATCTCTATCTATTTCATTTGAGCTTTTATATGCAAAATTCTTTCCGAGTAAAAAAGGATCAGATTTAGATAAAATTTTGTTGTTGTTTAGCTCTTTATAGAATACATTTGCTCTAGTTTTTGAATTATTTTCTATTGAAAAGAAATAATGTGTAAAACTATAAGTTGGATTTATATAATACATGTCCTTATTAGATTCATAAAAATTTAAAATTTCATCTAAAGGGGGCTTTTCTAAAAAGGTTTCTTGTTTTAAAAATGTAATTTTCTGAGCTAAACGTCTTTTGATAATCCTATCATCTCTATCTAAGCCTATATTTAAAGCTTCTCTATAAAGTATTTCTTCTTGAACGTAATCGTTAATTATACTTATGATCTCATCATCATTTGGAGGTCTTCCAACTTGGGATTCCCATGCATTTGTAAGACTATTTATTTCCTGATCTGAAATAAAAATATCTTTAGAATTCTCATCTTCATTGATAAAAATATCAATAAAATAAATTAGGAATCCTAATATTAAAAAAATGGTAATTTTCTTCTTCAATTAACTTAGATAAAAATTATTTAATTTATATTTCTTAGTTCTACTGTTCCACCTAAAGGTATAACATCTATATCTTCATATGCTGGTATATACCATATGGGTGATGACCATGCTCTTTCTTGAATTGTGTCATGCAAATCTTCTCTAGGTTTATAGCCTGCTTTAATTGCATCCCATGTGGACCATCTACATGTTGGGTTTTCAAGAACTCTTACATAATAAAATGCTTTTTGTGCGGGATCAAAATCAGGATCTTTCCATTTAGTTTTTAATTCTGTTGCCCCTATATTTTTAGATACTGAACAATCATTAATATTTACTCTTGCTCCATTGTCAGGGCATCTATTAGTAATTGGATCGACCTCTAAACCATCTGAACATGCAACATCATAGATTTTTTCACTTGGTTTGCCACTATTCATGTCCATTTTACCTTTAATTATTTGAACTCGTTGCAAAGGCGCGCTATTTTTATCTTGTTGTGCCCAAATAATAAATTCTGGATGTCTTTTTTCTTCATCATGAAGTAAATCTGATCCCATAGTGACTCCATTTTGATAAGCTTGTGAAATTAATGAGTCTGAATTCAAATCTATTAATTCTAAATCGTATCCTGCAAAAAATCTGATAGCTATCCTTGTGCCAGTAGTCGCAAAAGTTTCCTTACGTTTAAATGCATTAAATATTGACTCTCTGGTATTTTCTTCAGACCAAACTGCAGCTAAGCCAGATGCACCCCATTGAGTAAAGCCTGTATTTGCATATTCTCCTTGTTCTAGAGTCTTTGTTGAATCAGGTTGATTGAACGCTTGCATATATTCTTCTAGTCTACCAATATTTTCTTCAGTTAATGGGACGGAACCTCTATTTTCTGCTGTTCCATCCAAAACTCCAACTTTCATCCAAAAATCTGATTCATCAAATGATGCAGCAGCAACATGAGTATCACTTGACCCTATTAGACCAAATTTATATGGATTACCTTGTGTCATAAATTCAAGTGTTAATCCTCTTAAATATGCATCTCTTACATAACTTCCTGCAGGCATACTATATGTAGGTGGCCTGCTTCCAACTCTTCGATCCATAATTTCAAAATCAGCTAACTCATCATCAGGAGATAAAAGTGGGTGAGTATCTGAAGTACCTTTAACTTGAGTTATTTCAACAATTGGTTCATTTCTCATTCTTTTTGATGCATATTCTTTATCCAAAGCTTGCCCATAAAAACTTTCTACTTCAAACATTTGCCCATTAGAACCATTGCTATTGTGAGGTATGGCAACAGAATCTAAACCTTTTGCTCTTAGGTTATCTTGCCATGTCCATAAATCTTCAGGATTTATTGAATCAATTCTTGTCCATGGTCTTATAGGACCTTTTGATGAATTAAAGATGACATTTCTATGAAGATTACCACCTTCTGTATCAGTTGAGGTAGTATATTCATATCCAAGAAATGTAGTAAATTTTCCAGGATTATTATGCTCTTCTGCTGCTCTAGCTACATCAGCCCATGCAGATTTATGAATATCATCATCAAATGCTCTTAACGCTGCTTGAGTATGTCTATTAAAATAAGCTTTTATTACTTTCGGATGCCATAAAGGATAAGGATCAATAATGGCTGCTGCTAAAATTGAACTAAAAATATTAGATCTTTGGCCTGCTGATTCTACATTTACATTTTCAGGTGCATTTAAGTTATGAAATGTCTTTGTAAATTCCATATCACTCATTTTGCTATAAGGATCAGCATATGCTTGGATCATGCCCATAAAAAATCCATGGTCTGTTACTGCATAAAAGTCTAAAGGCTCGTCGTTTTTCATATCAAACCCGAGAGGATGTTTGATTGTTTGTCCTTTTGCCCAATTGTATGCATCATCAGGAGATGCTGTAACACCAAAAATATAAGCATCAAATGAATGCTTGGTATGAACATGTAAATCACCATAATATGCATTACGATCTTTATTAGAAGAAATAACAATATCAGTATTATTATCATCAATATTATCTAATGAAAAATCTGCAATCTCTAATGATGAGTCAGATTGTAAAAACTTAAACATTGATAAAATAGGTCTCTTTTCTTCTAGATCAAAATAAATAAATAATAATGTGGTTAGATATAAACCTATTACAACAAATACTGTATTTTTGATATATTTCATTTATGCTCCCCTATGATATAAAAATATTTTATCATAACCTCTTTAAGGTGGGATTACTTTATAATTTATAAAAGCGCCTGTAGCTCAGTTGGACAGAGTACTTGGCTTCGAACCAAGGGGTCGGGAGTTCGAATCTTCCCGGGCGCGCCATTTTTAGAATTAATATTTTAAATTTACTTGAGTTTCGCCACCATTAATTACCCATTCATCAAAACCGCCTATGTTATATACATTATCAAAACCTAAATCTACTAAACTTTTTGCAGCTAGAGCTGATCTATAGCCCCCAGCACAATAAACTAAAAGAGTAGAACTTTCGGAGATGTTATCTGGATTATCAGTTGAGTTTGGAGAAAGTGTAAATTCAATTAAACCACGTGGAATATGAATTGCATTCTTTATCATTCCTTTTTGTTTTAATTCTGATTCTTCTCTTACATCTATAATTGATGCGCCATTCTTAATTTTTAAACAAGTTTCTTCATAAGATAATCTTGTTATTACTTTATTTGCTTCTTCTAATAGATTATCTAAGTTTTTAATTTGCATGAACACCTCCTTTAAATTTTTTGTTTTTATTAGATGTTGCTAAAAATACTCCAATTAAAATTGTGCAACAACCTAAGATAATACTAATTGTAATAACTTCATTTAAGAATAAATAACCCCAAATAATTCCAAATATAGGTAAAAAATATGCAACTGTTGAAGTTTTAACAGCACCAATTTTCTCAATCAATCTAACATAACCCAAAAATGCTAAACCTGTCGAGATAATCCCTAGCCAAGCTACAGATAAAAATGCATTAACTGATGGCAAAGATTCAGGCAAATAAAATATTGTTATGGGAATCATAATAATGGCACTAAAAATTATAGACCAGCCGATAAGAACAAGCTTGTTAGTTTTCGCGGAATTCTTTTGAATAAAAACAGTTGAAAATGAATAACATAGTGCACCTATGAGACAAAATAAAGCTGATATTATTGATGCAGATGAAGTTTGTGGATTAACTAGAATAATAATTCCAATAAAACCTAAAATTAATCCAAATATTTGTTTTATAGATACATCTTCGTTTAACCAAAAATAGGCAATAACCATGGTATTAAATGCCGTAGTAGCATTTAATATTGCTAGTATATTTGATTCTGCACCTAAACTAGCCAATGAAAACATTGTAAATGGTATTACATTATTTGAAATTGCTAAAAGCATTGAATGTTTCCAAATAGGTTTTAATAATAATAAGTATTTTTTGGTTAAAAGAATAGGCAAGAAAATAATTGAAGCTAATATTAGGCGCATTTGAACGAGAGCAATAGCGCCAAATTCAGGTGTAGCAATCTTAATAAAGATAAATGCACTACCCCAAATAGCACCAAGAAATATTAATAATGCCCAGTAACGTAATTCCATAATAAAAACCCCCAAGATTATTGGGGGTCATAAACTAAAAATAATTATATTATATTTTTAGTCAGAAGCTAGTTATTATCCATGTCAAAAGTTAATACCTCTACTTCCTGATTTTATATAAATACTAATAAGACCACCTCCATGTTCAGGGTAGTAATAAAATGTTTATAAATCCCCTTAAAAAATATATAAACAAGACACCTATTAAAATTATATAGATTACGATTATGAAATAAAGTAAATTTATAAAACTAAAAAGAAAATTTTAAACTTTCTAACTCTTTATTATTTTTTTTCTTTATATAAGGTTTATTTATTTTTGAATGATTTTTTTGTTTTAAATAATTATTTAGTAAACTTAAGTCATTATTGAAATGTTTAAAAGCTATCATCCTTTTAGCAGAAGTTTTGTCTATAGAGTTATCTAATTCTTCCAAAATGGGATCTTTATTAATGTATATTATGTTATTCATGATTTAATTATACTGTATAAATATACAGTATACAAGTATCAATCATTTGGCGAGATTATAAGTCTCGTTTCTGCTAATGTTGAGAATATAATCCACATTGCAACTAAAACAACAATTGATCCTAGAAAATCACCAACCATGAATCTTAATACAACAAATACATCTATTGTCATATTATTATTTAGTACTGCTATTATAGAATTACAAATTATCCCACTTAATAACGAAGATATAACAATAACTAAGATTACAAATTTGTAGTTTTTAAAACTAATTGGTTTAAGTAAAGAAAAAGTTCCTTCTGTTGCTCTAGACCACTTAACTATTTCAACTGCTGCAACAACAGCAAAAATACAACCTAACGTTGCAAAAGAATACCCATATGCATATGACACCATATATATATCATGATTAACTAGTGATGGTCCTGTAATTTCTGCTAAATATAGTGCAGGTATTGAATAATATCTAAAAAAACAAATCATTAGTACTCTTGCGCCATGTGGAAGAAACATAAGAGAACCGATCCATTCATTTTCTATTCTTAAGTTAGCAAAATCCATGACATGCAAGTAATACCATAAGGCATATAAAAACATATAAAAAATATAGACTGTCATTGAGACTTTGATAAAGTGAATTAATTTATTTTCCACAATTTAAAATTTTTATGTTGCTAATATTAAATTAAATTCTCTTTTATCAATATTTGATTGTTTTAAAACAATTAAATTTGCAGACTCAAATTTCTTAATAGTTTTATAAACAGTTGACCTTGAATATCCAGATTCATTAATCACATCAGTAATATTACATGATCCGGTTTGAGATATTATGCAAGCAATTGTATAGTAAATTTTTTTTTCATTCTCTTTATAATTAATTAAATTTAGGTCTTTTTCTATACTCCATAACATAGCTAATATATCAGTTAGGTTTTTTGTGTACTTAGAAGTCATAATTTGATAATACATATAAAGATATTGTCAGACAAGTTTTTTTTAGAAGTATAATTATAGATTTGGAAGGTTGGCAGAGCGGTAATGCAGCACCTTGGAAAGGTGTCATCGGTAACGATGCGAGGGTTCGATTCCCTCACCTTCCGCCAATTAAAAAAATATTTATTGATTAAGCTCTCTAAAATTTGAAAATAATATACTTTTTTTATTTCCTCTTATAGGATTTATATCTATACCGCCTCTTCTTTGAAATCGTCCACATACTTCTAGATGGTTACATGTATATTTATCCATTATTTTTAAATAAATACTTTCTATACATTGTTCATGAAAATCACCTTTATTTTGAAAAGAAATTAAATAATTTAATAACCAATTAGTAACAATTGGTACATCACAATAAATAAAGATATTTGCAAAGTCTGGTTGCGAAGTAACAGGACATATAGATCTAAATCCATTAAATTTAATTATTTTATTTTTTTTAGTTGTTTTATTTTTATATTTATTTAAATTTAAAAAAGAAGGCTCTTTATTAAACTTATTAATAAATTTTATGCTTAACTCAGTATTTATTCGGCTTTCTAACTCATTTTTTATTAACTCAAGAATTTCTATGTCATTATTAAAAGATTTGTTATAAAAACCATTTAAGTATAGCTTCATAGATTTTGATTCAATTAAAAATGGCGAGGACGATGGAATTTTTATTTCTAGAATTTTTAATGCAGGTATTCCTCTGTTGGAATATAGAAAATCATAAACATTCCAGATATCAATACCATGTTTGATGCTTGATTTATTTCTTTCAATTACATCTAGTATTTTTAAACCTTTAAGTCTTAATTTTGATGTACTTTTTCCAAGAAGATTTGTTTTCAATCTCTAATCCCTATTCCTTTATTTAAAAGGTATAAAGAAAATGAAGTAAATATAAATATAAAAATACCTATCATGGATAAAGAAAAAGTAATCGATACATCGCTGATACCTAACATTCCTTCTCTAAAAGTATTAACAACATATAACATTGGATTTGCCATAGATATAGATCGCCATAAATCAGGCAAGATATTTATAGAATAAAAAACTCCACCTAAATATATAAGTGGGGTTAAAACAAAAGTAGGTATTACAGATATATCATCAAAACTATCTGCATAAACCGCATTAATAAAGCCCATCAATGAGAACAGTATTGCAGTTAAAAATAATACCAGGATTGTGAGCAAAGGCTTTGCAATTTGGAAATCTGGATAAAAAAATAAACTAACACCAAATACTATAAAACCTACGATAACACCCCTACAAACACCACCAACTATAAAACCTAAGAGAATTCCCCAGTTTGGTATTGGTGAGATTAAAAGTTCTTCGATAGATTTTTGAAATTTAACACCATAAAATGATGAAACAACATTAGCATATGAGTTTGTTATTACAGACATCATTATTAATCCAGGTATCATAAATTGAATATAATCAAATCCATCCATTTCGCCAATCCTAGGTCCAATAAGTGAGCCAAATATAACAAAATATAAAGACATTGTTATAGCTGGTGGTAACAATGTTTGTTTCCAAATTCTCATAAATCTCCTTACTTCCTTTGATATTAAAGTCCAGAGAGTAGTAGCAATAACTTTTTGGCTTATTTCACTCATATTATTTTTTTATCATATCTATAAATAATTCTTCTAGTCTATTCGATTCATTTCTCATAGATTTAACTTTTATATTTAATCTATTAAGTTCATCAAAAAGATTATTTATTGATTTATCTTTGTTTATAGCAGTTACTAAGGTTAGTGGATCTTTTAATTTTAATGGAAACCCAATTACTGAGGGTGCTTCATCTAAAGGCTCTTCTAAGTCAAGTATAAATCCTTGTACGTCTAATTTTCTTAAAAGCTCCTGCATACTACTATCTACAACAATTTCACCCTGATCAATGATCCCTATATTTCTGCATAGTTGCTCAGCTTCTTCAAGATAGTGAGTGGTTAGTATTATAGTTGTTCCATTTTCATTGATTTCTTTTAGAAATTTCCACATTTCTCTTCTTAATTCTATATCAACACCTGCTGTAGGCTCATCAAGTATTAGCAGTTTTGGTTCATGTATTAATGCTTTAGCTATCATCAATCTTCTTTTATAGCCCCCTGATAATGTTCTAGCTTGTTCATTTCTTTGATCCCACAAACCTAACCTTTTTAATGTTATCTCAACCCTAGGTTTAGATACTGGGCCAGCTATTCCATAAAAACCTGCTTGTGTTGTCACTATGTCAATTACTTTTTCAAATTGTGAAAAATTAATTTCTTGTGATACTACTCCAAGCAGTGACTTGGCAAATGCCGGATCTATATCTAAGTCTGTATCAAATATTTTTACATTTCCTGATGTTTTTGTTACCAAAGTCCCAATTATGCCAATAGTTGATGATTTACCAGCACCATTTGGTCCAAGAAGTGCATAAAAGTCTCCTTCTTTTACTTTTAAAGATATACCTTTAAGAGCCTCTACTCCGCCAGGATAAGTTTTTTTTAAGTCAGTTATCTGTAAAGCAAATTCAGACAATCTCTTCCTCTTTTTCTTTGGTTTCAACAAGCGCTATACTTAAGAATAATCCAATTAAAATTCCTATCCAGGGGTCAGCAAAGGCTATAAATACAGCAGTTATAAGCGAAATAGCCATTTCTGAATTCTTTTTTACTAATGACATTGCTACATATGAGCATGCTAGACCCGTTAAAACTAAGGTTACACCTAAAGCTAATATCATTAAAGGCTTCATAAAGGTAATAAATGGAAGGACAAAAAATAACACTGGCAATCCCATAAGATAATATGAGCCGATACCATCAAATAAAGATCTCATTACATTGTTTCCTTGTTTCCATCTTTCAACAATCACAACATGAACACCTGTCCATAATGCTCCTTGAGTGGGAAAAAATGGATTAACTATTGTTCCTATTAGGTTTCTTATTCCTACACTATTATGCGATCTATTTAAATCTATATTTATAACTTCATCAGGTCTTTTCTTTTGACCATCTTTTAAAATCTCAATTCCAGTAACAAAGTCTCCAAATAAAAGTAAATACCCAATAACAACAAGTGGAAAAACCTCAAGATAATATGAAGTTGGTGGGAGTCCAATTGATAAAGGAGATGTTTTCATATACACATCACCCATTGGAGGCACACCAAATCCATACTGAATATCAAAACTTATTTCACCGAAAATGTAACCTACTAATGCTGCTATAAGAAAGCCTGGTAACAACCCTAAAGAACCAATAATTTTCAATACTTTATTCGTTGAAGCTAATCTTTTAAATGGTTCTGAAAACGTTGTAATAGTGCATATTAATAAAGCGGTGACCATTGAAATAGGAGCATCTCCAATATACCTTTCATAATCACTAAAGAATATCTGATAAAAAGCAGCTACAGCGGCTCCTAAAATAATTCCAGATTTAAGAGCATTAGGTATTTTTTCAATAATAACTTTACCTAACCCCGTTAATCCAAGAAATAATATTATAGCTGTAAATTCAATACACATTGCTGCCATATATTGAAAAGTCTCAACTCTGTAAGTTCCATCAAATAAGCCCTTTGACATAAAAAACGATAGTACTAAAGGTAGTGCTGGAGTTACCCAGCCTGGTGCTAAAGGCTCACCAAATATAATTGGTCCAGATGTTATTAATATACTGGCAATAAAACAACATGCTATCGCTTCTTCAAAAGATAATCCAAATGCCATTGCAATTGGGGCCGCAGCTAAAGCAGTTGCCCCCGATATAACCAAGCCTTGAAGAAATTCTCCTGTTAAAAATTTCATGTGTATAAATGGTATCCTTAATATAAATGGACCCCATTTAATCCCATTATTTTTAGTATTATTGTTCATTTAGATAACTCCCCCATTCCATTTTCTAAACCTTTTAAGGTTAATGGATACATTCTATCTTCAAATAACTCTTTTATAATACATATAGATGAAGTGTAATCCCAATGATCATCTGGTACTGGGTTTAACCATGCCAAATTTTCAAAATGATCTGAAAGTCTTTTAATCCATATATGTCCAGCTTCTTCATTCCAGTGTTCTATGCTGCCTCCAGCATTTGTTATTTCATATGGTGCCATGGTCGCATCACCTACAACAATAACTTTATAATCAGCTGGAAACTTATTAATAATATCTTGAACGAGGAAACGTTCTTGAGTTCTTCTTCTATTATCTTTCCAAACAGATTCGTATATACAGTTATGAAAATAAAAATATTCTAAGTTTTTGAATTCGGTTTTTATTGCTGAGAAAAGTTCTTCACATAACTTAACGTATGGATCCATTGAGCCACCAACATCAAAAAGTACTATAACTTTTACTGAATTCAATCTTTCTGGAACCATTTTTATGTCAAGATAACCTGCATTTTTTGCTGTTGATTTTATTGTGTCATCCATATCAAGTTCTAAATCATTTCCTTGTCTAGCAAATTTTCTTAGTCGCCTTAATGCCATTTTCATATCTCTAGTACCAATAATTACTGAGTCATCTAAATTAGAATATTGTCTTTGTTCCCAAATCTTTACTGCCTTTTTTTGTCCTCCAGGTCCTCCTATTCTTATACCTTCTGGATTTTGACCGCCATGACCGTATGGAGAAGTTCCATTTGTTCCAACCCACTTATTGCCACCTTCATGACGGTCCTTTTGTTCTTCAAGTCGTTTTTTAAATTCTTCTAATAATTTCTCTAATCCGCCTAAAGATTTAATTTTTTTTAACTCCTCTGGGTCTAATTCCTTTTCAAAAGCTTTTCTTAACCAATCTTCTGGAATTAATGCTTGAAATATATCTTCTAACTTATCAATACCTTTGAAGTAGATATCAAATGCTTTATCAAATTTATCATAATGTTTTTCATCTTTTACTAAAATTGCTCTAGATAAATAATAAAAATCATCAATATTTGCATAAACTAATTGATTTTCTAAAGCTCCCAATAAATCCAATAGTTCTCTCAATGTACATGGCACACCAGTAGATCTAATAGTTTGAAATAAGTTAATTAACATTTATTTTGAATTAGACTCTCTTCTTGTCATAAAAGCTAGCCTTTCAAGCAACTGAACATCCTGCTCATTCTTTAATAAAGCTCCGTACAATGGAGGTATTGCTTTAGACGAATCTGCATTTTTTAATATTTCATCTGGCATATCATCAGATAATAATAATTTTAACCAATCAATTAACTCTGACGTCGATGGTTTTTTCTTTAAACCAGGTATCTTTCTAAGATCGAAAAATATTTCAAGCGCATCATTGACTAATTTCTTTTTGATCTTTGGATAATGAACATTAACAATCTTATTCATGGTTTCTCTATCTGGAAACTGAATATAGTGAAAAAAACATCTTCTTAAAAAAGCATCTGGTAATTCTTTTTCATTGTTTGAGGTCATGATTATTAATGGTCTATGCTTAGCTTTTATAGTTTCCCCAGTTTCATAACAAAAAAATTCCATCCTATCTAATTCCTGCAGTAAGTCGTTAGGGAATTCTATATCTGCTTTGTCAATTTCATCAATCAATAAAACTACTTGTTTTTCAGATGTAAAGGCATCCCACAGCTTTCCTTTTTTTATATAGTTTGATATATCCTTAACTCTTTCGTCACCTAATTGTGAATCTCTTAAACGCGTTACCGCATCGTATTCATATAAGCCTTGTGATGCTTTTGTTGTAGATTTTATATGCCACTCTATCAAATCCATTTTTAATGAATTAGCAACTTCTATTGCCAATAAAGTTTTGCCTGTTCCTGGCTCACCTTTTACAAGTAATGGTCTTTCTAAAGATCTGGCTGCATTAACTGCCATGCTTAGGTCTTCAGTTGATATATAGCTTTTAGTACCCTTAAATTGCATTTTTATTCCTTTTAATTATGATATTTTATCTTCTGACTTTAGTATTCTAGTTAGTTGACGGCTTGACGCAACTAAATTCTCATTTAAATCCCATATATTACAATCTTGTTCAAAATATCCTTTATTTATATCTGAAGCTTTAAAGTCTGCATATAGAACTGATGTAGATGGAATTCTTCTTATATGCGTAGTTAAAGTTATTGTAGGTATCCATCCTAATGGACCATATTTATTACATACTACAGGCGGAAGAATGTCTGAGAAAAAAGATAAACAAAATTGATCAGGTATACCCCCTTCTAACTCTAAAAAAGCAGAACATCTTGCTTCATTGCTATAGTTATTAGAACTAGGTTCTCTGTTCCACCATGCATGATCTGGATGTATTGAACATTCTAGTTGTTGAATAAACGCTGGTGTAAAACCTTTGGAAATCTTATCGTAATTCATCTTTACGTAATCTTTCTTATCACTATCATTAAAAATATCAGGTAAAGGTTTTTGAAGATCATCGTAACCTTTCATAAACTCAAAATCAGAACATGTTCCAGTAAATGTAGTACAGATTTTATTATCTTGTTTTAATTTCACTATTCCCGAAGAGCTACCCCTGCTTGTTTTAAACACTTCTACTTCTAACTCAAAAGGTTTTGCATCAATTCTATCTAGATATTGGACAGATGAGCTTATAGCTGTTGAATGTGCCAATATATTGGTGAGAGCTTTATGCATTATTGCCATTAAATAGCCGCCATGAGGAGTGTTACCCACAAAGTAATTGATATCTGGATTAACTATAAATTTGTTATCTTCAACATTCTCTAATTTAAGAGCTTTCTGAAATTTTTCAAATTGGTTCATGATAAGTTAATTTTAGTTCATAATTTATATTATTAGAAATTTATAAAGAAACATATGCATGAAATAGCAGATATAGCTTGTAACTTTACAAGCGAAAGATTTGATAATGATTTAGATGAAGTTATTGATCGAGCTATTGTTAATAATATTACAAAATTTGCTCTTATCTGCAGTCGACTAAGTGATCTAAATAAATTACTAGAAATATATAACCAATACTCTAAAGATATGTTCTTCACTATAGGAGTTCATCCTCATCATGCAAATGAAATCAATGATGAATATTTAAAAAATCTTAAAGAATCAATAAATAATAATAATCCTCATGCTATTGGTGAAACAGGTCTAGACTTTTTTAGAAACTTATCTACATACGAAGAACAAGTCTATGCATTTGAAGAACAAATAAAAATTGCAATTGATACAAACAAACCCCTTTTCCTTCATCAAAGAGACTCACATGATGATTTTATTAAAATATTAAAAAAATACTCATCCGAAATAAGCAAAGCAGTTGTTCATTGTTTTACTGGAACTCAAGAACAATTAGATGATTATTTGGAATTAGATTGCTATATCGGTGTTACTGGATGGATTTGTGATGAAAAAAGAAATGTTGAACTTCGTAAAACAATTAAAAACATTCCATTAGAAAAGTTAATGATTGAAACTGACTGCCCTTATTTAATACCTAAAAATATTGTTGAAAAACCTAAGAATAATAGAAATGAACCAAGTAACCTAAACCATATAGTTGCTGAGATTGGCATGCTTATGGGTATAGATGAAGACGCTCTTAGAAAAGAGACTTATATAAATACTAAAAAATTTTTTAATACTAAATAAGATTAAAAACTTAAAATGAATTTTTAGATAGATTAAATTCATTACAGACATCTTCTAAGTCTGCACCAACTGCTTTAGCATTATGTTTGATTTTAGGAATGGTTCTTGAATACCTTGGAGATGCATTTGGTTGGTTAAAACCATCGATATTAGTAAAGGCTTCTCTTTTAATATTATGCGGATGTTCTTGAGCTTCTTCCATGCTTAGAACTGGTGTAACACAGGCATCACTTTCCGAGAATATTTCAGCCCACTCAGATCTAGATTTTGATTTAATCTTTAGTTCCATTTTTTCTTTTAACTCTGGCCATAAGTCTTTATTGTGTTGATCTTTAAATTGATCGTCATCTATTTCTAGTTTTTCTAGAAGCTCAGAATAAAATTGAGGCTCTATAGATCCTACTGCTATAAATTTATTGTCTGAACATTCATAAGTATCATAAAAATGAGCAAAACCATCAAGTAAGTTAGACTCTCTTTTGTCTTCCCAATGTCCCATTTCCTTTAAAGAGTAAAAGAAAGACATTAATGATAGAGAGCCATCTACCATTGCTGAGTCAACAACCTGCCCCTCTCCTGTTTTAAGAGCATGAATTAATCCAGAAACTATTCCAAAAGCAAGATGCATTCCACCACCACCGTAGTCTCCGATTAAATTTAATGGTGCTAGGGGGTTTGAATCTTTTCTCCCGATAGCATTTAAAGCTCCAGATAAACTTATATAGTTGATATCATGACCAGCAAGACTGGACATTGGCCCTTCTTGACCCCAACCAGTCATTCTTCCATATACAAGCTTAGGATTTTTTTCTAAACAAACATCTGGTCCAATACCAAGCTTTTCCATAACACCAGGTCTATAACCCTCAAAAACAATATCAACTTGCTCTATTAATTTCAATATCTCATTAATAGTTTTTTTATTTTTAAGATCAGCAGTTATTGAACGTTTTGATCTGTTATGTATATCAAATTTATTTTCAAGTCCTTCACTACCTTTCCTACTAATTCGAATTACATCAGCACCCATATCAGCCAATAACATTCCACAATAAGGACCAGGTCCTATACCAGAAAATTCTAATACTTTAATGTTTTGAAGTGGTCCCATATATTAATACTATTGAAAAACCTTATATTTTACTAATAAATTTGGCAGTAAAGTTAATGAGCTTATAAAAGCCAAAATCATTGCAATTGATGTAAATACTCCAAATAATACTGTTGGAAAAAAGTTTGATAGTGACAAGATTAAGAATCCTGCAGCAATAGTTGATGCAGTATAAAAAATTGCTCTTCCTGTTGTACTGTGAGCATTTTTAAGGGCTTTATCAATTGTATTTTTCTTTAGTTCTTTCTTATATCTATAAATATAATGAATAGTATTATCAACTGCCATTCCAACGCTTATTGCTGCAACAGTTATAGTCATAATATCTAAAGGTATTTTAAATAGACCCAATAACCCCATAACAGAAGATGCAACAAATATATTTGGAATTAATCCTATTAACATTACTTTGAATGATTTAAATATTAAAAATAACATCATAGAAATAACTGCAAAAACTATTAACAAGGATCCTATTTGAGACTGAAATAAAGATTGAAGCATATTATTATATAAAACAGCTAATCCAGTAATCTCATACTCAGATTGTTTTAAACTAAATTTATTTTGAAGATCATTATCTATTTTATCTAATAAATCTTTTCTATTAAGGTTTGATGAAGACTCATTCACCCTTGTTGATATTCTAACTACAGAGTCATCCTTATTGATATAAGAATATAATAATGTTTCTCGAATATCTTCTGGTAAGACTGATCTTAAAAGAGCTAGCTCCAAGTCATTTAAATCTTCACCATCGTTTATTTGTCTTGCAAGTTTTACTCCACTTGCAACACTAAGCACTTTTCCAATCTCTGGAATAGAATCTAAATAATCATGAATATCTTCTAGTTTTTTTAATGAGTATATATTCCACCAATAACCAGCTGCAGAACTAGTTTCATCTTCAAACAAGTCATCATCAAAAAACTCATCATTTATTTCAATAGATTCAAAATTATCTTCAGGTTGAGAAATAATAATATCAAGAGTTGCTGTACCACCAAGTTTGGAATCAATTTCATACATTCCCTTATATATTTCAGTATTTTTATCAAAATAATCAATAAATCTATTTTCAACTTGTAATTTTGATATACCAAAACATAAAGTTATAAAAGAAGCTAAAAAGAAAGATGCTATGAATTTTGTATTATTTTGAGAAAATAATAATAATGAGCGTGTTACTTTATAGATTGAAAGGAAATCTTTTGTTTTACTTTTATTAATTAAGTAAATTGTGCAAGGAAGGAATGTGAAAGTTAAAATAAATGCAATAGATATTCCAAATGCCATCATCTTACCAAATTCAATAACTGGTTTTATTTCACCAAAGGTTAATGATAAGAAAGCTACAGCTGTAGTAAAAGCAGCAAAAAAACATGGTGCAAACATTTGATCATAACCCTGAATAATTGCAGATTTTAGGTCTGTTACTTTTTTAATTTCATTTATCTTTACTAATAAATGAACCGTTAAAGATATAGTTAAAATCAATAGCAGTGCAATAAAGTTAGATGAAACTACACTAATCTTCCAATCCATATAGCCTAAAAATCCTGCAGTAATAAATGTAGCTAAAAATGCATTTATTAAAGGCAGAATTACTAACCATATTGATCCAAAAAATAAATACAACATTAATGCAAATATAAGTGCAACAGCTGAGCCAAATATCATCAAATCAGATTCTATATATTCCATCATATCTGTTGCTATCATTGATGGCCCACCAAGATAAATTGTTGCGTCACTTCTATACTTGTCCAAAGTATTTCTGATATTGCTTATTAATATCTTATTAAAATCTGATTCTTGGTTATTAATTTGACTAATTCTTGCATTAATTATTGATAGTTTATTTTGAAGATCAATCTTATTTTTGTTAGTTAATAGTTCTTTTGATTCAAGATTTTCAAGAATTTCATATCTTTGATTTATAAGTGAGTCATATTCATTATTACCCCTCAAAACAATCTGCATTGCAGTTGTCTTGCCATCTTTACTAATTATTAATTCTTTATAAATTGGATTATTAATTATTTCATCTTTGGCTAAATTTAAATCAATATCTTCATATGTTAAATCTTTTAAATTATCTGCAACTTTGGTTAAACCAACTTTAGGTTGAAAGAAAATAGGTGCATCTAACAAAGACAATACAGAATCAACACCATTAATATCTTTAAGATCATTTTCTAAGTTTTTAATTCTATTTATAGAGTAATCAGAAAATAGCTCTCTAGCAGGTTCATAGGTTGCTATTAAAAAACTTGAATCGCCAAATTCATCTTCTGCTTCTCTATAGACCTTTAATGATTCATCATTTTCAAGTACAAGAGCATCTGAAGATGCATCTAATTTAAAATTATTCAAACCTAGTCCTGAAACAATAATTACTAAACCAACAAATAACAAAATAAATAAATATTTATCAAGCAAATACGATGCTATATTTTTTATATCTAGTCTCATTTATTTTTATTTACACAATTTGGTGATTGAATTATTTTTGGATTTTTTTGATATTCTTCTTCATTGAAAGCTTGTATAGATAAAGCATGAATGGATTCCATTGTATTTTTAAGAACTTTATAAATTTCTTGATGTCTTTTTATACTTTTAATATCTTTAAAATATTTACTTACTATTACAACCTTGAAGTGACTCTCAGAGCCTTCTGGAACACCATGCATATAACTTTCATTAATAATAGAAAGTATTGATGGATCAAATTTATCTATTAATAAATCTTTAATAGTGTTTTCAATTTTACCCATTATTTCTTATCAAGATAGCTGCTTTTATGACCTTTTCATCAATTTGTTATATATCAAAGCAAAAATAACTATAAATGATGCTCCTATTGCAACTGGCATTATAACGAATTCAAATGATTTTGCTCCTAAAATAGCTATAACTGGATTGGCTCCAGCAGGAGGATGTATTGTTTTTGTGAAGAGCATAGCCATTATTGCTATAGATAAACCTAATGAAATTGATAATGGTGACTCTCCAAGAAAGTAAAAGACTAATACTCCTGATGATGCTGATATAACATGTCCAAAAAAAACATTCCTTGGTTTTGCTAGTGGACTATCATGAACAGCCATGACTAGGACCAGGCTGGCTCCGAATGGCGGTATTAACCAAATATTTGATCCATCTATTGAATTAAGATATGCAATTAAAAACATACATATAAAAGCTCCTAATGATGCAATTAATATATTTTTGTTATTTTTTGATAAGAACTTTAAATTCATTAATATAGATTAACCTTTTTTTTATATTATATAAATTTTAGCCATCTAATTTTGGTGAATTACTCATTGATTTAATCGAATCAATAACCTTTTCCCATTTTATCCATTCATCATTATTCAAAGCAGCTGCATATTCAGCGGCTCTAAGCATAGCAACTGTCTCAGCATCGTCACCATATTGTGAAATAAGTGTATTAGCTATAGATTCTATTATTTTTTTATCATTCATATATCTTTATCTAATATTAAGAACTTTATCCCATGTATAATTCTTTGTATAGATAATGGTTTATTTGATATGAATATACTTTGGATCAAAGATAATAATGCTGGTCATGAAAAACAGGTAAAGGCATTGCTTGATGAATTATTAAAGACTCAAGAGATGTTTATTGATGAGAGATTAGTAAAAGGTTTCTTTCCTTTTTTTAGATATATTGACAAGATTAGTGAAAATTATTACGACATTATAATTGGTGCAGGACATAACACGTATAGTTTTTTATTAGATATTAAAAAAAGTCAAAAACCACAAACAAAAAGTATAGCGATACTAACGCCCTCCTTTAACAAATCTAATTTCGATATAATATGCGCTCCATCACATGATAAAAATAAATTTAAAGATTTTAGTAATGTGATTATGTATGAAGGATCTCTTGCAAAAGTATCATTAAAAGAACCAGATCAAAATATTATTTCGATTGCCGTTGGAGGTAAAAATAAACATTATGAATTTAATATTAATTATATTCTTTCTCAGATCAACTATTTTTTATCATTACATCCTTATAAAAAATGTTATATCTTTAATTCTAGAAGAACTCCTACTTCAATGAATGATGCATTGATATCTATAACTTCAAAAGATAAAAACATTATTTTTTGTGATATTAAAAATAATACTGTTAACTTCATTGATATCCTTCATGCATCCTCAGCGAAGCTTATAACAAGAGATAGTGTAAATATGATTTATGAAAGCCTTTCATGTAAAGGTAATACATATCTTATAGATATGAAATGTATAAAAACTAATAACAAGGTTGTTAAACTTGTTAATGAATTAATATCAAATAAAAACGTTGGTTATATAGATCATGGCAATATTATTGAAGGAATTTCAAAAATGCAGCTTAACAAACAAAATATTCATAATGATGTTTTTGCTGAGGTTGAAAAAGTCTCATATCAGTTAAGAAAAATATTATGAAGGTGGTTCATTTAGTTTTAAGTGAAAATTTTGCTGGAATTGAACAGCATGTTGATGAGCTTCTTTCAAATAATTTAATAAAAAATCCTATTCTTGTATGTAATGAATCGATTGCTGAATATTTTGATAGAAATATAACTATTTATAAATTAAAAAATATTGGACGACATTCTTTATTTGGTAAATACAAACTCAGTAAAATTTTAAAACAAATCAACCCTGATATAGTCCATACACATGGCAGCAAAACTACTTCTATAATTTCTTCGATAAACAAGAAAAATTACAAACATATCGCAACAGTTCATGGAGTAAAGAAAAATAAAAGAATGTATGAAAAAGCAGATTTTGTAATTGGAGTAAGTCAAAATACCATAGAAGGTGTTAACAATAGTTCAAAAGTTATTACAAATTGGTGGTATCCAAAATTATCAAAATTTAATATTAAAAATAAAAAATATGCTCTTGCTATTGGAAGACTTGAAAAAATAAAAGGTTTTGATCTGCTGATATCATCTTGGACTAATATTAAATCAAGTCTAGTTATTATTGGTGCTGGAAAAGAAAAACAAAATCTTATAAATTTAATAAATAAAAAAAATCTAACAGAAAAAGTATCTATTCTTGATGATGTAAAAAGAGATGAGCTAATTAATTTTTACAAAGAAGCGTCAAGCCTAATTATTTCATCAAGAGATGAAGGAGGACCAAGGGTTGCATTAGAAGCCCTTTATTTAGAAGTACCTGTATTATCTACTGATGTTGGTCATATGGGTTATATTTTACCTAAAGAATTATTAGCAAAAAAAGATGATCAAGCATCCCTTCAAAACCTTCTAGAGACCTATGTTGATAATATTGAGTTATTAAATCAAGACTCTATTTTTGAATTTATAACAAATGAATTTTCAATTAATGAAAAGATACCACAAATACAGGAAGTATATTATTCCTTGTTTAATAGTTGAATATATAAATCAATGGTGCTATTAATCATCTTTTCTGATGTATAAGTATTTTCTTTGGGGGTGTGATAATCTGAATTAACTATAGTTAAAACTCTTTTTTTCAGCTCTTCAATATCACCAAGTGTTACAAGCCCGTCAGGAAATAATTCTTCAAGAATCTCTTTTGTTCCTCCATGACTCCAACCTATAAATTTAGAACCACAACTGATAGCCTCAATAGTGGTTCTTCCAAAAGGTTCTGGTTTAACAGATAAATTAAATACAATATCAGAAATCTTATAGATATTTGCAATATCGTTTCTTGACCCTGTAAAAGTGATATTTTCTTCCATACCTAAATCAATTATCTTTTTATTTAAAGAGTTAAAATATTTCTTCTTTGAAGATGATATTGGGCCAACTATAAGACCATGAAAGTTTTTACTATTTAATTTTGATATTAATTCAATGAAGCCATCTATCCCCTTCCATTTAGAAATTCTTGTTGGTAACATTAATATAGTTTTATTTTTAGTTTGAGGATATTCACTAAACCAGCCATCAATCCAGTCTTTTTTAAGCTCTTCTCTATTAAAATGATCTGTATCACAACCTCTAGGGATAATAGTAATTTTATCCTCAGAAATATTATATGTATTAACTATATAGCTTCTTACAGTTTCAGATATTGCAATAATGTGATCTACTTTTGACATAACCTGACTATAAATAGGTGTGCTATATAAGCCATGAAATGTTGATATTAAAAGTGGTTTTTTTGATAATTTTTTAAATGCAAAGTGATTTATCCATGCTGGCATTCTAGATCTTATATGAATAATGTCAGGTTTTTCATCTTCATATACATATCTTAGTTTTCTAGATAAAAAAAATGAGAATGGACTTTTTTTATGTACTGGAATTTTTATATGTTTGGCGCCATCATTTATAATGTTTTCTTCAAAAATTCCGCCATTTGAAATAACAATCGAATCATGACCTTTCTTAATTAAAGCTTTAGAAAAATCTATTGTTCCTCTTTCTACACCACCAATATTTAATTCAGGCAATAATTGAATTACTTTTAATTTACTCATACCTTAAAGAGACAGCTGGATCAAGTTGCGCTGCTCTTCTTGCAGGCCAAATTCCAAAAAATAAACCTACTAAAGCTGAAAAAGTTATTGAGCCTAGTATTGCACTTATTGGAATATAAAAAGTCCAATCGTTAAAAGATATAAATAATAATAAAAGCATAATTCCTATGAAAACACCCAACAAACCACCTAAAATACATAACAGCACTGCCTCTATTATAAATTGCATCATAATTGATCTCTGTGTTGCTCCTAAGGCCTTTCTCAAACCAATTTCTCGTGTGCGCTCTGTAACAGAAACTAACATGATATTCATAACACCGATACCACCAACAATTAAACTAATTCCCGCAATTCCTGCAATCAATGCTGTAAATATACCTGTGGCTTGCCTTCTTAAGTCTGAAAACTGGCTCCAATCATTAATTCTAAAATCATTTTCTCCTCCAGGACCAATATCATGTCTTTGTCTTAAAATTTGTTCAATTGTCATCATCACATAATCTACATTTGTATCATTAGAAATTCCTACATTTATCCAGCCTAACCTATCAGTACCGAAAATCCTTTGAGCTGATGTAAGAAGAGGTACGTATAAATCATCATCAGGATTCTGCCAACCTGTAGAACCCTCTTCTTTTAAAATTCCAACAACTTTATATGATGTACCTGCAACTAAAATATCTTGATTTAAAATTTGTTTGACTGAGGTTTTTAACTCGCTTGGAACTTTAGAGCCCAAAATAATAACTCTTTTTCTACCTAAGTTTTCTTTTTCTGTAAACAGTCTCCCATGCTCTAAATCAAAACCTCTAACTTCAAAATTGACAGGTAAATATCCATTAATTTCTCCATTCATGTTTGAGTTTCTAAATTTAATCTGTCTATTTCCAGACATTGCTGGTGCTACCAACCAATTATGTTCTTTATTTTTAGCTAATGCTTCAGCATCTTTTATTACTAATGGATTAAAACCTGATGCGATTCCACCTCTTTTCCTTTGACTAGGAAAAATTGAGAGAGTTCTTGGGCCTAGATCATCAATGCTCTCCTCAAGGGCTTTTTCTGCACTAGAACCTATACCTATGACAGCTATTACTGCAGCAGTACCAATAATAATAGCCAAGGCAGTTAAGAATGATCTTATTCCATTCGTCTTAATAGAAGATACTGCTGATCTTATTGATTCTTCAACTAACATTATCCAAAACTAAATGATCCGCTAACTCTTTCTTTGAAACGTTGTTGATAATCAAAAAGACTTTTGCTTGGAAGTATGTAAACAATATCACCTTCATCTAATCCTTCAACAACTTCGACATTATAAAGATCAGAAACACCGATCTTAACCCATGATAGATATGGGCCTTTTCTAGAATCTTTTATAACTATGAACCTATTAAAATTTTCACCTTCAACTGTATCTTTTAAAAAAAGATCTATATTTTCTTTTTTTATATCTAATAGTGATGCTGCAGTATAAACATCTTTTCTGGTTCTAAGAGACATTGTAGGGACACTTAATGTTACATCCCTATTAAGTATTTCTATAACTACATCTGTATTCATTCCAATAAGCAGTAAATTATCCTGATTGTTAATATCTATTAATACAGGGAATGTTGTAACATTTTGTTGGATATAAGCTTTTGGTTCTATTTTAGAAACAGTTCCAATAAACTCTTTATCACGATAAGCAGCAACCTTTATAGATACAGTTTGTCCAATAGAAACCTTTCCAACATCAATCTCATCAACAAGAGCCCTAACTCTTACTTTAGATAAATCAGCCATTGTCATTAATATACTTCCCTCTCCAAATGCAGATGTTGGTGATGAAATAACCTGACCAACTTCTACAGGTCTAGAGATTACAGTTCCATGAATTGGAGATTTAACGACTGTATCATCAAGAGAGATTTTTGCATTTTCATATGAAACTTCATTTCTAACTAAAGTTGATTTTGCTTGAGCATAATTTTCTTTTATATCCTCAAAATCTTTATCAGAAATACTAGAATTTTTATGCAGCTCTATACCTCTTTCATATTGAGATTCTGCATTTATCAATCTAACTTTTGCAGCATCAAGATCTGACATTGTTTGATCAACAATATTGTTAGCAGTTCTTTGATCTATTTGAGCGAGCATAAAACCTTTATCAACAAAATCACCTACTTCAGCACCCAGAAATAAGACCTCACCTGAAGCTTTTGATTTTATTTCAACTGATGATATTGCTTCTATTACCCCTGATGCCTCTATAGAGACCTCAAGTGTTTGAGGTACTGTTTCTTGTTTTTTATAAAATTGTGCATCTTTATTATCATTACCGCCACCACAGTTACTTAAAAATAATATGACAATTAATAAATGTATGTACTTTTTCATGTTACTCCCTAATGTCTGATTTTATCAGACCATCCATAATTGTAATAATTCTATTAGATTGTTTAGCAATGCTATCTTCATGTGTAATAATTATTATTGTTTGTCCGTCTTTATTTAATTCTTTAAATAAGTTCATTACATCAGTGCCAGTTTTAGAGTCAAGGTTACCTGTTGGTTCATCTGCAAATAAAATACTTGGTTTATTAACTAATGCCCTTGCAATAGCAACTCTTTGCTGTTGGCCACCTGAAAGCTCTGCAGGTGAATGTTTGGCTCTATCAGAAAGACCAACTTGTTCTAATACAGCATTTGATCTTTTCAACGCATCTACTTTGTTAGTTCCAGCATATTTTAATGGCAACATAACGTTGTCTACTGCTGAATTTTTTGATAATAAGTGAAATGATTGGAAAACAAATCCAATCTCTTCATTTCTTATACTTGCAAGTTCATCATCTGAAAGTTGGCTTACTAATTTTCCATTTAAATGATATGAACCTGAAGTAGGTGAATCTAAGCACCCAATTATATTCATTAAAGTTGTCTTACCAGAACCGGATGGGCCCATTATGGAAATAAACTCACCTTTTTCTACAGATAAATCAATATTATTAATTGCTTTAATTTTTTGAGAGCCAACTTGATACTCTTTATATAAGTCTTTTGTTTCAATAATCATTTGGATAAGTTTTTATGTGCCCATAGACTGATTTATATATTGAATCCATCCCTCTGCTGCGCCTTTAGATTCTTCAAATTCAATAGCATATTGTAAATGTTTTAGAGCATTATTGAATTGATCAATTTCATAATATGCAATACCCTTAAGCAGATCTATTCTTCCAGGTACTTCATTCCAATCTTGAGATTTAGCTTTATTAAAATATTCTATGGCCATCTTCCAATTTTCTGATTCAAATGCAAATCTAGCAATTCTATATGAAGTCTTAGAATCAGTTTTTATTTCTAGTGATTTGATAAGTGCATTAATTCCCTTTTCTCTATCTTTTGATAAAAAATAAGAATCAGCTAAAAGATCAAGATTTTTTTTATTTACTTTTATTATTTCATTATCAAAGCCATGATTTAAAACCTTTATTGCTTTAGTAGGTAAATCTTTATATAAAAAATACTTTGTTAAATTTAAATAGTCTATTTCCTTTTTCATTACCCCCTTTTCAAAAGCAAGCTCAAGACCAGCCAATGATTCATCCTCATTATTACCACCATAGTAAACTCCACTTAATTGTTTCCAATAAGTATTTTTATCAGGATTTACAAAAATTAGAAATTGTCCTACTTCAATCGCTGCATCAAATTTTTCTAGCTTAATTGCTAATCCAAATTCATATTGCAACCAGTCCTCATTTAATTCACTTGATACATCATTTCCTTTTGAAATGTATTTATATGCATTTACTAAATTATTTATTTGATAATATGCCATTCCTAACATTACAAAATTTCCACCACTTAAATCTATACCTCTTTTCATTCCAAGTTCTTGAGTTTTCAATAATGTATCTATGACTTTGTTATATTGTGCGGCCTGAAAATAGGCTGCAGCCAAATTTGATCTTGTCTGAATTTCACCTGGCAAATTCAAGGCGCCATATTTAACAGCTTTCTCTAACCAAGGTATTGCACTTGCAAAATCACCCTGTATTAAATAAAACTGACCGTAAAGTTGATTTATTAAAGCTCTTTCATAACTTCTTTCGTTTTTATAATACTTATTAGCTAATGACTCCAATTCACGTCCAGCATCTTCAAACCTGTCCATTTCCATATAATTATGGATTCTTTTTAAATATTGATAAGTCCACTGGCTAATGGAGTCATCCGCAGCAATAGCATTTAATGGGAATAATATTATGACTATAAACAATGTTCTAAGAACACTATTTTTTATAAAATTAAACATTACAAATAAACTCCACTTTTAATTCACCTCTTTGTTCAACTGCAACTCCATCTATTGTTTTTGGTTTAAATTGCCACCTTCTTACAGCTTTTGTTGCTTCTCTATTAAATACTCTAGGTGGATTTGCTTTAACTAATTTTATTTCTTCAACTCTACCTAAGGAATTTACTAGCAAATTTAACAAAACTTCGCCATTAGTTCCAGCTAAAGCTGCTTCGGGAGGACAACGAGGTGCAATTTTTACAAGAGGTATTAAATTACTAGTTCCTGATCCTAAGTTGCTTATGTCTCCCAAAAAGGCACCTTTAAAATCTGTTGGTACATCAAAATCAGGTATATCAATATCTAGGTTCTGCATTGGAGGTGGTTTAGTATCATCTAATTCAACTTCTGGTTGAGGTGGTCTTTTAGGCTGAGGTGGCTTATCAGGAAGCCTTCTTGTCCTTTCTTCTAAATTATCATCTTGTTTTATTCTAATAAATTCAATGTAGTTTTGTTTTTTATTTTTTAAATCAAGATTCGTGTTTCTTGTAATAAGCGACTGAATAATTAAAAATATTACAAAAGTAATTACCAATGTAATTAAAATATTAACTGCTTTCTTTTTATCAATTATCATTTTTTGCTGCAATCGAAATATTCTGAATTCCAGCTAATCTGATTTGATCCATAGTTTCAACTAAGA
>MDSV01046407.1_pt1 | contig 30795 bp, 23 predicted proteins | sample 810851 | NCBI WGS metagenome assembly MDSV01 (sample SAMN05326640, study PRJNA326480) | marine metagenome | isolation source: seawater | place: Atlantic Ocean: North East | collected 2012 | reverse complement strand
GAGAACTTTCGATAGGTCTGCCCCTTTGCGTAATCGAGCGCCAATTAAATTGATACGAAGCGCATCAATTACTGCAGTTACGGCATCGCTTGAAATATCAGACTCAAGAAGAACCCACTCTAATTCTTCCAATAGGTTATCGAGGGCTTCGCTTTTCTTAATGACGCGTCCCCCTTCTGAGACGACCCCCCCTCCAAGGTCAACTTTGACGGTTGTGCCTGCTTCGGTTTGAATTGCTGCCTCCTTCGTTGAGCCTTTCGGAGCCTGTTGAACTTGCACAAGTTGTCGGCCGGTTGTTGTCCGCATCATTGACAAATCTACTTGAGACCCTTCGGGCCTTTTCATATCCACAGCGCCTCGTTTTTTCATGGCTTTCTGCTGCTTCTGTATTCGCTTGTTCTCGGCCCTGCGTTCTTTGTCCAACCTCTTTCTGTCTTTACGAGACAATTCAACCGGAAGAATGACGTCCTCTTCTTCATCAAAATCATCCCATTCGTCGTCGGATTCAAACGCAGTATCTTCATTGTCGATTTTTTCTAAATCTTCCCATTCATCCTCATCCTCAACTGCTTGGCTCCCACTGGGTTCAAACTGCGGGGGTGATGGTTTTGGCTGGCTATCGATTTCGTTATTCAATGCAGATTGCAATGCAACACGAGCTTCGGCACTGTTTTCTTCAGCCGAAAGTGCTTTTGTGTCGGTTTCGGAGGCAACTTCTGTTACGCGTTTTCGAAAACGATCAAACAACCCCATAGTATCCCTCAATCATCCAGTGTTAATTCACTACCAAACCGGCCAGTGCGCCGTTGAGGGCGGCGAGGTTTTTCTTGAGTAGGAGATTTTTCTTCGGTAGGTGGTGGTTGAGAGTCTTGAGTATTTTGAAGCGTAGCAGCTGCATCATTGAATTGTTGAGCCAGTTCAGTGATTTTCATCTCCAATTGGCTCGCCTGTTCAGTCAGGTCTTTGTGGAGTAAGGATATGCCATCTTTTCGTTCATTAGTAATTGTGAGTGCCTCGCTCCATGGCTTCTCACCGTAAACTCCACTTCCTAAATCAACAAGAGCAGTACCTTCTTCTTCACCTGCGTGAATATAATTCAAAGTTACTCCCGAGCCTATGGAAAGGCGGGCGCCTGTGCGGCCTGTGGTTGCAGATTTTTGCAAACTTTGGAGAATGTTGGCTGTTATACCATGCTCTTCAAGAATCGCAGTAACTTGTTCAACACGCGAGTGGAGGTTGTCAAGTTGCTTTCGGTGCGCATCAATTGTGCGGGCCATTTTCTGCAACTCACTGCGTTCAACCATGCGCCTCACACAACCTCTAGGGGTGGTAGTAAATGAAGGGCGCTAAACTTATTCCTCTTCTTTGGGAGAAAGAGGTCCGCCTGCAGCCGTAATTTGCTCACGGAAATAATTCGTAATACGTGGTTCAGTCGAGGTTCGAGGATCGATTTCATCAACGGAGTGGATGTCAATAGAGCGTCTATTCGCTTTGTGTCTTGACCCCATGATGGAGTAGGTGCGGTGTTCTGCATCTGTTGCATCGGTAGCTGGTAAATCCAAAGTAAAGACTTGGCGCATGCTGCCAAAGGGGGCGATTCCGGATACTCTGTAGGCCTTCATACCTCGGCCGACTCGCAAACCCGACTTAAACGCGCCGTCGCGCTAAATCTGAATTTTCGAACCAAGAGATTGACAAAGTTTGACGGTTCAACTCAACTCATGCGGGCCGTCTTCATTGTCACTGTACTGATGTTGGCGCCACTGGCCCAGGGCATTGGCGATGGTTTTTCCGAAATAAAAAAGAGCGGTTCTGAACAAATTCTGCATTTGGATGAAGGAGTTTGGGGGCAAGAGGAATGGGATAACTTGGATGGCTCGGGATTCACTCCTTTGCGATTGCTCGATTCATCAAAGTTGTTGGTATGGCGCTCAGCAGAATATCTGCCTCTTGATGGGTTTGAAATTCTCCAATCCCCCTCGGTTGAATTAAGGTTGGAAACTGTCAGCGATGAGAAATTTGAACAAATCCGGGTAGTTTTTGAGCCTCGGCTGCCATCTGTGGCTGCACAGCAGATTGTTTCGGAGTTTGCATCTTTTGGCGTTCAAATTAACGACGATGTGTCGCTTTACGCTCGTTCTACTCCTCATATAGAGACGATTGATTGGCGTCTATTCAATCGAAACTCTGCAATCGAGAGCATTCACGGAATTTTGTGGATTGAACCAGTGTTGGAAACAAAGGCTCGAAACGGTTTGTCCGGTTCTTTACTTCAACATGGACTAACAACGGGCAATCCAAGTTGGGAACTGGGGCTAAACGGAAAAAATGTTGTTGTTGGAATGGCTGATTCGGGGATTGATTACGATCACTCGTGTTTTCGAAACGCTACTGCTCCCGGGGAATTCGGATCTCAAGCAGGTAACGGTGTTGGAGAGCCGGGAGAAAATCACAGGAAAATTCAAGCTGTAAATCATTCAATTGATGAATGGGATACGCCGGGGCATCAAGATTACAGACACGGCACTCATGTTGCAGGAACATTGGTCTGCCATGATATCTTTGACATGCGTGAAAATACCTTTCCTGAAAACGGCTCATCGCTTTCATACGGGGCAAAACTTGTTTTCCAAGATATTGTGAATGAAACAGGATGGGTCCCTCCTGATGTGGATGAACTGTTTGTTGAGGCGGGTGTAAATGGCGCCGTGATTCACTCAAATTCATGGGGTGATGCAACTACTGCCTACACTGCACGAACTGGAGATTTTGATTCGTGGGCTCTTGAAATGCCGTGGTCACTTGCTTTTGTTGCTCCAGGCAACAACGGTGGCCAATTAATGGAGCCTTCAAATGGAAGGAATGTTGTTGCTGTTGGGGCATCAATGAAGTCGCAAACTTCGACGTTGTGGCCTTCCTCTTCAATTGGGCCAACAGAAGCAGGAACAAATGGCATATTTGTGCTTGCTCCTGGTGCTTCAGTTCAATCGGCGCGTTCCGACGGGATTCCTGATTCGTACAACAGCGGACTTCGTTCATCATCCGGAACGAGTATGGCAACTCCTGCCGCTGCAGGAGTTGCTGCTGTAATCCAGCAATTGATCGAAGAGGGGTGGATTTCTGGTGATGAAAACAGGGTCATGTCACCTGTCACTCTTCACCGCCCAAGCTGGGTAGATAGTTCGAAAAATACAACCAACTCATTGGATTTAGCTGAAGGTTTCACTCCTTCCGGGCCCATGCTACGTTCGTTAATGGCTATGGCAACAACGCCCCTCTCATCAGCCGAGAGAAACGGAGGGCAAGGGGGTTCTGAAATCCAGAATATTTACGATGGGTGGGGGCAGTTCAACCTATCTGAATTGATTGATTTGGGCTCCTTAGAAGCTGCGTTGCATCAAGGGAATGTTTCTCCTGCTCAAGATGTATGGATTCACGACTCTTTTCGACTCAAAGAAGGGACGCCGGCAGACTGGTTAAACTCGAGAAATGGCGGTTTAACGCCCTTGGAAAATCTACTTGCAAACCCTTGGAATGGTTCGGAATCCATGGGCCCATTCCTCAAATCTGGGGATGTGTGGAAGAAAAGATTCGAGCCTACTGGTCAAGATCTCGATGTTCGATTAGCATGGTCTGCGCCGCCCGAGCCACATTTAATCGATGATTTGCAACTTGTAATCAAACTCTCGAACGGTGAAACTGCGATTGCTGGAAAGTACCAATCTGATGGAGACTCAACATTATACTCGTCAAGCATAGTGGATTTCTCAAATCAAACTCTATTCCCCCAACAAAATGAAACGACAACCGCTCTTTCATTATCTGAAATCGACCTCGAAGATGTCGAGTGGATTGAAATCGAAGTGCGGGCGAGATATGTTTCTCCAGGAAACAGTCCCGAGACCGTTGGAATCGATGGAAATCGAGTTGGGTTTGCGCTGGCAGTTCAAGGTGTAGTTCGCGATTCAATCCTATGGCTGGATGGAGATGGAGATGGGGTTTTGAATATTGAAGATGAATGTCCGAATGAAGACTCGAGTATGTGGGATAATGACCTCAATGGATGCATTGATGATGGGGATGGAGATGGTGTCAAAGACCCTGTTGATGAATGCCCTACCGAAAATTCAACATCGTTTGATCGAGATGGAAATGGATGCATTGATGACTCCGACTTCGATGGAGTGTTGGATAATGTCGACCAATGCCAAACGCAGGTTCTGTCACCGTTTTGGCCCGTAAATGCGATTGGATGCAGGCCTATCGATACTTTACCATCCCTCGATTTCCTTTTATCGCCTGATAATGGAAGTGTGTGGTACGATGAATTGGTGGTGGAATGGATGGCATCAGATGCCGAGGGTGATCTGTTTGATACTGGCGCTCGAATCATCGTGCTCAATTCTTTGAATGAGAGCGGTTCGTACTCAATTGCAAGTTGCATGAAAAACAGTGTTGGAAATGGAACCTTTTCATGCGCATGGAGTGTTCCAAAAGATCTCCCTGTTTGGGATATTCGGGGCGAATTCTTGCAAATAGAATTGTATGTCGAAACAAGAAACAATTCTCCAGAAGCGAAGAATGATTTGGTTCTCGTACGCGATGATGCTGTTTTCTCGAGTGATTGGAACAACCCACTGTTAAGTGGCAAAGATGATGTCGTACATGCAGAAGAGGGGGCGGGCTCTCAAGGACGCGCCCTCTTGTGGGGAATTCTTGGAATCATAACTGGATTCGTGTTGATGTATCAAATGGGCAGGGGCGTTCTTCGGAAAAATGACGATGAAAATGTGCCGCCGGCATTTGAAGATGTGTGGAGTGGTTTATCGGCTGGTGCTTCGACGGAAAACGAGTGACTGCATTCGATTATTTTAGCAATATCACTCTCTCCACCTGAATTGTTCGAAGGTGAACCTTGAAGGGTGGTGGCATACTCGGCGTTCTATCCGCAAAGCGGAGGGTGAAGAATATGAGTGACCGTCTATATGTTGGAATCGACCTGGGAACATACCAATCTACAATTGCATCAAGCGCTGGTATCAGCCACACTGTTGAGACAGTCGTTGGCCGTCCAAAAGACCCCGTTGCTCGCAATTTCCTAGGAAGAGATGTTTTGTTCGGCAATGATGCGTTGAAAAACAAACTCGCATGCAACCTTTACCGCCCTATGGCTGCTGGCGTTGCTCAAGATGATGAGGCAAATTTAGCTGCTGCTAAGGCTTTCGTTTCGCACCTCCTTGAAACCGTAGACCCTGAAGAATTCGATGAAGTGTTTGGCGTAATTTGCTCTCCAAGTCACGTTTCATTTACTGATAAGTCGAACCTTGTTGCAACTCTACGCGGACAAGTCAACGCTATTATGGTCGTTACCGAACCGTTTGCAACTGCATTCGGAATTGGTGAAATTGCAAGTTCTATCGTTGTCGACATCGGTGCGGGAACAACCGACATTGCCCGAATCTACGGTACATTCCCAACCGATGAGGACCAAGTCACGATTCAAGAAGCCGGCGACTGGTTGGATAACGAACTCATGGAACTTATTCGAAAGAAATACACTGGCGCTCAAGTCACTAAAGACATGGTTCGCAAATGGAAAGAGGAAGTCTCCTATGTTGGTGGAGACGACCGTGAAGCAATGGTCGAACTTTCTGTTGAAGGAAAGAAACAGATTGTCGATATCGGCGACCTTGTCAACAAGGCTTGTGAAATGATTGTTCCAAAGATTGGAAATGCTATCAAGAGAATTGTAGCAGGAGCCGATCCTGAATACCAACCGGTTCTACGAAACAACATCATCCTCTCTGGTGGCGGTTCACTCATCGACGGTATCGCTGCTCGCATGGCGGATGAAATATCTGATATCGGCGACGTCAATGTTTGGTGTGTAGATGACCCAATCAACGCTGTAGCGACCGGTGCTTTACAACTCGCTGGTGAAATGCCGGATGATATGTTCACAGCAATCAACTGATTGCCGAAGTTCTGCAAAGGGTAGACAATACGCTGTCTCTCCCTCTGTTTGATGGCGAAAGTTCAAGTGTGGTTGGGCGGCGATAGCCGCCTGTATGACGATAGACTCTTCCGGAACCAGCGGCATTAACCGAATTGGTGAATCTTCAGGGGATGAACGAGCTGCTCTCGAGGGCATGCTCAAAGGATACCCTGTTGAACAGCTTGTTGAAGAAGTGCTCATTGCATGGAATGAATTGGCAGCAAGAAATGAAGAAATGGTCTCTGTAAAACAACGACTCCGCGTTCTTGAGCTCGATTTAGCAGAGCGAGAGGACATGGTTGCCCCAGAAGTTGCTCGATTAGCAGAGGTTGATTCTGCTCTCAAAGACCGAGACGCGAAAATTATCCATCTTGAGCGAGTTCTTGTGGATGTGCGAGAAGAGTTGGCGAATCAGCAATCTTCACTTTCTCAAGAAGAACGGTCGAGTATGGCTACGGAAGTTGAACAATTAAGAACACTTACTTCACAGCAAGATGAGGTCATTGGTGAAATGGAAGGAAGAATCTCACAAATGGTTGAGGCTCTTGAAAGAGCTGCTGACGCCGGCCTTACTTCTGTCACCGCCGAGGAAGTCCGCAGTCTAAAGGCGAAACTCGACACTGCATTGGCACAAAACGATGCTGAACAAGCAGCGAATAAAGCGCTTGAAGAAGAAAGGCAGAGATTACGCGATATTGCAGATCGGTTGAGAGGTTTATTGGATGCTCGCGACGGTCGCCTCGGCGAGCTTGAAGAGCAACTTGAACGGGTTATGCAAGGTCCACGTTCAGTATCTGCAGAACACGATTATTTGGTAGAGCAAATTGATGAGCTCAAACGGAGGTTGCTCGAGCGAAACCGTGAATATGATTCTTTACGAAGAAGAGAAAGAAGATTGCACAATGATGTGTTTGAACGCGATGAACGTATTCAACAAATTACCCTCACTCTGACGGATATGGAGGCTGCTCTACAAGACAGAACGGCTGAATTACGTGAATTGGAAGGGCAACGCGAAACAATGGTACATGAATTGGATTCTGTACGAAGAGGAGAGCGCACCCGGGAAGTCGTAGGAAGGGTGTTTGCGGATTCGCTTTCTCTTGTTCGAACGCATGATGCCCGAGAAGCAAAAAGGGACGCATACAGCAATGCGCCCGATGTTGAACGAACGCTTTCAACGCCTGAAACCGATGACATGGCGAAATTAGCCGAAGGTGGACGTGTGTCATTAGAAGTTCATGAAAATGAAATCGAACCCGGGGTTGATGTAGATGGTGCTCGACCGCCATCACCAGGTGGCTCTGGAGACCCTGTTGTCTACGATGATGAGGATTAATCCATTTCGATTGCAGATACGATTCCACGTATTCGCTGGCGAAGTTCCTCGAGATTGGATGCATCCTCTGTTAATGTTCCAGTAACAATCCAGTCTGCGCCTGCTTGTGCTGCCAACGATGCTTGTTGGGGAGTTCGTATACCGCCGCCAACGACTAAAGTCAAATCTTGAACGGTTCGTGCACTTTTGATGAGTGCTTCACTAACTTGATTCTCGGCCCCACTACCGGCTTCTAAGTAGAGGATTTTGAATCCAAACATCCGGGCAGTTAAAGCGTAAGCATGTGTTAAATCAACATCGTTGGGTTGAATCAATTCCGCGTCACCAACCTCACCTACTCTGCCTCCGGGGGCACAAACAACGTATCCAGTTGGCAAAGCCTCAACACCAAATTTCTCAAGATAAGGTGCACCACGAATTTGCTCACCGACAAGAAATCGCCTTGATTTTGAATTCATGAGCATCATGAAGGTGATTGCATCGGCTGCTGGAGAGAGGGCGTGCGCACCCCCGGGAAACAAAACAACGGGAATGTGCCATTGTGATTCGTCCGACTCAGGGTCTTGACTTGATGCAAACGCTCGGAGTTCAAATGCTTCTTGAATTGCCTTGCATGTGGAATGAACGACCTCGTCTGGTGTATCTGTTGAGCCCCCGACAAAAATCATACTGCTGCCGCATTCAACGGCTATCATTGCTCTGTCAGCTGCGGTGTTCGCGTCCTGTTTTGCAGGATCAATAAGTGTAATATGCCGAGTATGTGATTTTTTGGAAAGAACATATTCTAATGTTGTCAAATTCGGCCGCCTCATGTCATCCCCATGTCTCCGTTCAATGGGCACAGCATAGCCATTGCGCATCAGACTGCATTGAGAAGGTAAAGCATAGAGTTCTCATACCTCCACCAAGTGGGAGGGTTGTGGCAGAAGTAGGTCCTTTCCGACGCCTGCTCGGGCACATGAAATCGCACAAAGCGACCATACGATTGGCTTCGGCATGCTCTGTTATCAACAAAATCTGGGACCTTGCTCCACCGCTACTCATTGGACTAGCAGTTGATGTTGTTGTTTTGAAAGAAGATTCTTTTCTTGCTTCTTTAGGGCTAATGGATCCTTGGCACCAGTTAATCTTCCTCTCAGTCCTTACTTTCATTATATGGGGGCTAGAATCACTGTTCGAATACTTCTATGGTGTTTTGTGGAGAAACCTAGCACAAACCGTGCAACATGAGTTGCGACTTGACACGTTTAACCATGTGCAGAAACAAGGAATGGGGTGGTTTGACGAACGACAAAAAGGCGACATTTTAGCAATTTTAAACGATGATATCAACCAGCTTGAGCGTTTTTTAGACAAGGGGGCTAATGATTTACTCCAAGTCAGTACAACCGTGCTTGTTGTCGGTTCTGTGTTTTTGGCCATATCGTGGCAAATTGCAATTTTCGCCGTACTTCCTATTCCGATTATCGTTTGGGGCTCATTCAAGTACCAAAGAAGTCTTGAGCCTCGATATGCAAAAGTGAGGAAATCTGCCGGTGCAATGAATGCATTGCTTGAAAACGACTTGTCTGGAATGTCGACAATTCAATCGTTTACAGCTGAAAAGCGGGAAATGGAAAGGGTTGAGGCATTAAGCAACATCTACAGAGAAGCGAACCGAGAGGCTATTCGCCTCTCTGCAGCATTTACTCCTTTAATTCGAATGGCGATATTGTGTGGGTTCACAGCGACTTTGCTCCTTGGAGGGTGGATGACTTTGGAAGGTTCGTTAGCAATTGGTGCCTATTCAGTGCTGGTGTTCATGACACAACGCTTGCTGTGGCCCCTCACTCGACTTGGAGAAACTTTTGATTTGTATCAACGTGCAATGGCAAGTTCAACGAGAGTTCTCGATGTTTTAACTTCCCCAACAGAGGTTCTTCAAGGGGATTTCGCGCCAAGTCTTCAAAAAATTGAAGCATCTTCAATTGTTTTTACCGATGTAACTTTTGGATATGATGGAAGAGAACCGGTATTTGAAAATTTGAATTTAGTTCTAAAACATGGTGAGACGGTTGGAGTGGTTGGGCCAACTGGGGCTGGGAAAACAACATTGATTCGCCTTCTTCTGAGATTTGCAGAGCCGGGTCGTGGCACGATTTCATGGGCAGAGCGTACATTACCTGAATGGAAATTAGAGACGCTACGTTCTTCGATGGCATTGGTTGACCAACACATTACATTGTTCCCTACAACAATAATGGAAAACATACGCTACGGCAGACCTGATGCAGAAGACATTGAGGTATTTGATGCGGCCCAACTTGCTGAAATAGGAGAATTTGTAGAAGAGTTACCCAGTAGTTGGGATACTATGGTTGGAGAGGGTGGGCACAGACTTTCTGGCGGCCAACGGCAAAGAATCGCCATTGCCAGAGCCGTTCTCAAGAATGCTCCTCTGCTTATTCTTGATGAGGCAACCTCTGCTGTTGATAATGAAACCGAGGCCGCTTTACAACGGTCGATTAACAAAATATCCAACGACAGGACGGCTGTGATTATAGCGCATCGACTTTCGACAATTCGTAATGCAGACCGAATTCTTGTTCTCCAAAATGGTAAAATTACTGAAGACGGAAAACATGAACAATTAAAGGAGTTGGGTGGCACTTATTCTCGCATGTGGGCTGTTCAAACCGGTCAAAGTGTTTGACTGCGGGGTTGCCAAAAAGGGTTCGAAAACGATGTTTTGGCGCGTGGTTGATTACACCCTATTATAAGTATGATGTCGCGCACAGCAACTGAGAAACATGATTACAGAAAAGTTCTCTAAGACAACGAGCCTGCTTTTGATTGCTACCTTTGCCCTTGCGATGGCGTCCACGGTTTCTGCCGCTGATTTCACGCCAGGTGACATGAATGAGGAAACTGGACTGCCAGCGCATCTTTATGATGCAAGTGGTAATGTCGAGGGTCTAGCAATGTTGACCTTCTTCCTCTTTTTCGTTGGATACATCTCTATGGGTGCTGCTTTCGTTTTCTTCATGAGTGAGCGAAGTAATGTTGCACCAGAATACCGAACAACAATGACCATTTCGGCATTGATTGTAGGTATTGCTGCATTCCACTACTACTACATGCGTGGTGTTTACGCTGATTTCGGCGAAGTTTCCATTGAATACCGTTACATGGACTGGATTATTACTGTCCCATTAATGGCACTTAAATTCCCTTCGTTGGTTGGAAAGGATGCCATCACAGACAAGAAAGTCGCTGGACTTGGCTTCACTGGCATCTGTTTCACTGGTGCACTCATCATGATAGGTTTTGGTTACCTTGGAGAAGCTGGTCTCATGTCAGCTATCCCAGCACTCTTGCTTGGCGGTATGGGTTGGGCAATGATTGTTGTCGCAACTGGAACTCCTTGGACTGATGGCCTAGGAGTGGACAACTCAAAGATTTCTGAAGAACTCATGTGGAGTGCAAACGCCCTACGCTGGTTCATCGTCGTTGGATGGATCATCTACCCACTCGGTTACCTCTTCAGCCCAGAAGTTGCATTGATTGAAATGGACAACGGAGCAGAATACATGGCTGTTGCTTACAACATTGCTGACATCATCAACAAAATCGGTTTCGGTGTTGTTGCTTGGATGGGTGCTAAGAAAGCAACTGAGATTATGTCCTCTGCATCAGAAGAGTGATTTTCGTATCATTCGAAGCAGTGACTCTACGTTGGCCTTTGGCCAGCGGTACAGCCATAGGCTTGCCACGGGCACCCACATGATTGTGTACAAGAGCACTGCTACTGATGAAGTCTGTAATCCCCACTGGTGCGTGACTTCATAGTCACGCATCAGTGTTAGGGGTACGAAATGCAGGAGATATATCGTCAACGATATTTTTCCAGTACTGGCCAGGAAATGGAATTTGAATCTTTGAACCGCAATCCAAAGCAGCATTACACCTGTAATTCCAGCAATTAGAAACGAAGGATTCGCTGGGAAAAAGGTCAGTAATGCATCCTCAGTTGGGTGAGCCCATAGGGTTTGATTCATCTGCGAAAAAACAAGAGTGAGTATGCAATACATTAGCCCAAATACAATCCACATACCAGTGGATGTATTGAGATTCAAAGACCTGTCCGAAGCTGTATTCTGCCTCGAAATCGTTGCCCCCAAAAAAGCAAAAACAAACCAAGGAAACACGGGGTATGTTCCCGTAAACAAGAGGTTTGAAATGATTACACCAAGTGTATTATCCGCTGTTCTATCCTCCCAAACACCCGTTCCTTGAATATCGGAGAAAAGAAGTTGAACAAGAATTGTGAATGCGAAGAAGAATGAAAATACGCGAATATCGTGTTTCTCAAGAGCCGAATATGTTGCTGGGATGAGAAGAGTGAGAACTCCCATCAGAGAGAGAATTCCAGGCGTAAACGTGTGGAAAAGATGGGGTGATGTGAGATTGACTGCGATCTGAGCAACAAAGAAAAAAAGACACTGTACAACTCTACTGGGCAGAGAAATATGGGCACGAACAACGCCCCATCCAAATAAAGTCACAAAAAGGGGGGCTGCCAATCCACCAAGTCCCGAAATAACATACGCAAGAGGAGAGGTTTGCACTTGCGAGAATGGGTTCCAAGTAGCTGCGGCATGCACCATAACCATGAGTAAAACTGCAGTTCCTCGTAAAGAATCGATATGGGGGATTCGAACCGTTTGTGACATTGTATCAACGCTGTGAGAGAACATATTGGATTGCATTACGGAATATCTGCAACCCCTCCCCCTCCCAGTTACCCAAGACCTCGCTGGAATCTGGGCCGGGGGCTAAACCGCGTGTATGGTCGGGATGGAGCCATTTTGCATACACTGCTTCGGGGTGTGGCATAAGTCCAAACACGAGGCCGGATGAATCACACACTCCGGCAATATTCCTCATACTCCCGTTTGGAGAAATTGGAAATGGTAACGGTTCATCGGTGATTCCTTGCCCTATTTCGGTTGAGGGGTCGACATAGCGAACTGCAAGTTGGTGGTTTTCACTTAATGCATCAAAATCAGTTGTTGACGGCATTACAAACTTTCCTTCACCGTGACGAACTGGACAATCGATGCGTTGAATATTTTTCGTCCAAATACACGGGCTTTTGGGATCGAATTCCAATGTTACCCATCGGTCTTCATACCGCCCAGAATCGTTCAGAGTAAGGCTTGCTCTTTGAATGAAATCCGGACCATTGCTTTCCACTGAAGGGCCGGGTAATAGGCCGGTTTTGACTAAAACCTGGAAGCCGTTGCAAATTCCAATAATGGGTTTTCCGTCTGCAACAAATTTCTGCAACTGCTCTCGTAATGCAAACCGCAGTCTGTTCCCCATCAAGCGGCCGCTCCCTAAATGGTCTCCAAAGGAAAAACCCCCAGGCACTGCAAGAATGTCGAAATTATCGAGATTTTGTGCTCCATCAACAAAATGATTGACGTGTATACGTTCTGATTGTCCACCTACAAGGTTGAAGACGGCTGCTGTTTCATGATCGCAGTTTATGCCAAAACCGAACAAAACAGCTACTTTTGGAGGTGACATCATACCACACCTCCAGTCATATCAAGGGTTTTTTGCCACGATTCAACCATAACATTCGTGCCTGTTTCAACAAGTTTGTCGTAGCCATCTGAAATGATAAGAGTTGGAGTCTTGGTTACTACCCCAAGGTAGGTGATGGGGTGGCCTGACATCCACTGAATGAATTCTGTTTCCTGTTCTGGTTGAACCCCCACTAGGAAACGACCGAGTGATTCACCCCACAGACGAGCCCATACACTGGACTTGCCTGTGCCATCAATATCAATTTCCGCACCAAGCCTGCCCCCAATACACATTTCAGCAGCTGCTACGGCTAGCCCGCCCTCAGAACAATCGTGGGCTGTACGAACAAGGCCGTTTTGAATGGCTGTTGACAATGCTCGATATGTAGAGAGGTTTTTTTCCGGATTCAAAAGCAACGGAACTTGACCTCCAATTCCTGGAGTTTCACCTGAATCTCGAAGCATGTAGGCAAGTTCACAAGCACCAAGTTCTTCCTTTGAAGTACCAACCAAATACACGCGTTCTCCTGCTGACTTGAAATCACTTGTCGCTGTAAAACGAACGTCGGGTTGGTCGCCAAACACAGAATAGAGTAATGTCGGCGGGATTGAAATCTTGTTCTCTCCGGTGCCATAATCGTTTTTCATGGAATCTTTTCCAGATACACAGGGCAATCGGTATGCTCGACATACCCGTTCTAATTCTCGATTGGCACGGACAAGTTGTGCGAGCTTGAATTTCCCATCTGGAGTTTTTATCGATTCGATTGAGTCGGGCCAACAAAAATTATCCAATCCAGCGATTTTGTCTACATCAACACCAGCACAGACTGCATTACGTACCGCTTCATCAATAGATGCGGCTGCCATTGCGCCCGCATCTAAATCTGAATAACGAGGAACAATACCACAGGAAATTACTATGCCGTGAGGGTTGCCATGAAGGGGAGCAATTACACCGGCATCTCCCGGACCATCTCTTTCAACACCAACGAAAGGTTTGACAGCGGTTTGGGCAATCACTTCATGGTCGTATTGACGAACCCACGATTCTTTCGAAGCGATGTTCGGTCGTGCGAGCATGCGCAGTAGCAAGGACGTATGGTCAGCATCTCCATCAAGAGATAACAAATCCGGTAAGAACGGTTCTGTTACTGGGGTCTGCCATTCTGATTCGAGTTGTAGTTGTGGCACCCCATCATGCAGAAAGTCGATAGGAAGGTAGGCGACGGTGTCGGTACCGAATTTAACGTGAAACATCCCGCTGCTGGTAAATGTGGCAACAGGCGTAGCTTCAACTTCATGCAAGTTGGCCATCGCTTCAAACGCATCACAATCTGATGCTTTTACAGCAATAGTCATTCGTTCTTGGCTTTCTGAAACCAAGATTTCCCAAGCCGACAATCCGGGCTGTTTGAGAGGGACTTTCGCCAAATCGATTTCACAACCGTTGGTGTATTCAGCCATCTCACCAATTGATGAAGATAGGCCGCCTGCTCCGTTGTCAGTGATGCATGTAATGAGGCCTGCATCACGTGCTTCGAGAACCATGTCAAGCATTTTCTTCTGTGTAATTGGATCCCCAATCTGCACAGCGCTTGAAGGCGAATCTTCAGTTAACTCAAGAGACGAAAAGGTTGCGCCGTGAATGCCGTCGTAGCCAACACGCCCGCCAACCATGTAAACAATATCTCCCGCAGAGGGTGTTTTGATGTGTGATTGCCGGCCATCTCCTAATCGGCGAGGCATGATTCCTACCGTTCCACAATAGACAAGTGGTTTGCCGATATATCGGTCATCAAAGACGATTGCACCGTTCACAGTAGGTATTCCAGATTCGTTTCCCCCTACACGAACACCCGCATGCACGCCACGTAATACTCGCGATGGGTGGAATAAATTGTCAGGTAGGTCTCCTTCCCAATTTGGTGGTCCGAAACAGAATACATCTGTGTTTGCAATTGGTCGAGCGCCAAGACCTGTCCCAAGAATATCACGATTTACGCCGACGATACCCGTCATTGCTCCACCGTACGGGTCGAGGGCTGAGGGGGAATTGTGGGTTTCTGCCTTCATACAGATGCTCCATTCGTCATCCCAAGCAATGACTCCGGAATTATCATGGAATACTGAAAGTAACCAATCGACTTCGTTCTGCATGTCATGAGTTGGTTTCATGATGTGTGTCTTGAAAATTGAATCTATGACTGTGTCTTCACCCGTTTCTTTGTCAATATGGTGAATTTTAGATGCGAAAATCTTGTGTTTACAATGTTCACTCCATGTTTGGGCAAGACATTCGAGTTCAACATCGGTTGGGGAGTTCGCAACGATGCCTACTGACTTTCGAGCAGTGCGTATTTTTTCATCGCGGTAATGCGTTTGTATAGTTTGCATTTCCTCAAGATTGAGTGCAAGTAATCCACTGTCTGATAATTCAAGCAGTTCTTCATCACTGATCTCTAAATTTATTGGTTGGGGTGGTGAAAAGACTTGGGGGGGTTTCTCTGGATATTCAAGTGCAGGCCAAAGAGATTGTTGGCATGCCTCGCTGTCCGAGACGAGTGCGCGTTGGATGAGGTTGTTGTGGAGTGTTGAAGCAATCCATTCAACTGAAGTGTTTTCGGGTATTCCGTAAAAGACATAGGTTTGATAGGTTGATATTGCCGCGTCATCAAGTTCGTTCTTGGGCGAGAATATTGTTTTGAAACCATCGTATGCTGCACTCCCTGGGTTATCGGTCACACCGGGTTTGAATCCTATTGTAATCGCAGCATCGGGAGTATTTTGGAAATGGTCTGGTGATGCAAGAAGGAGATTGTTTGTGGTTGCATGTTCAATAATTGGGTCTGAAAACAAATCATCTACGCGTTTCGAAATCTCTTCTGACTCGACTGCGCTCTTGATGAGGAAGCCGTTGATTGAGCGGACCTCAGCAACATCAATACCGTGGTCTGCCATAAGTTGTCGTCGAACAACATCTCCGCGCACATCTCGCATTCCATCGCCCTGTTTAGGCGTAACTTCGACACGCGATATTGGCATTGGCAACACTCGCCCTCGGAGGGGCGTAGAGAATGCCATAGACTACGCTCTTTGAACAATACGGCGAAATCAATTGAGAAGTTTTGCCAAATATTGGCCTGTAAAACTCTCAGAATTCGCTGCAACATCTTCTGGCGTGCCTTGGGCAAGTATCATGCCACCACGTTCACCACCCTCTGGCCCAAGGTCAAGGACCCAGTCGGAGGACTTAATGACATCAAGATGATGTTCGATAACTATGACGCTGTGGCCTTTTTCGCGCAGTTCATGCAAGACATTGATGAGAAGTTCTACATCGGAAAACGAAAGGCCGGTTGTCGGTTCGTCTAAGATATACACTGTGTGCTTATTTGGAGGCCGGCGCAATTCACTTGCGAGTTTGACACGTTGGGCTTCCCCGCCCGAGAGCGTCGTTGCAGGTTGGCCAAGACGTACATAAGAAAGGCCAACTGAACGAAGGGTATCGAGAGTTCGGAATATTTTTCTGTGATTCTCAAAAAACACCGCTGCTTCTCCAATCGGCATTTGTAAAACATCATTTATGTTCTTGCCTTTCCATTTAACCTCGAGACATTCGCGAGTATATCGGAGACCTTGACAAACATCACATGTAATCCATACATCAGGTAAGAAATTCATTTCCAATTTAATTGAGCCAGCACCCTTGCAAGACTCACAACGCCCACCTTTCACATTGAAACTGAAATGCCCTGGTTTGTAACCGCGCTCTTTTGCCAGTGTTGTTTTTGAAAACAATGCCCGTATCTCGTCAAACACTTTCGTGTATGTTGCTGGATTTGAACGTGGCGTCCTACCAATTGGTGATTGGTCTATGATAATCGCCTTGTCAACATGCTCCAAACCTTTGATTGATGTGTGCTTGCCTGAAACTGTATCTGCATTGTGGAGATGTCTTTGGAGAGCTGGAGCAAGAATTCCTGAAACAAGAGACGATTTTCCGGAGCCTGAAACTCCCGTGACTGCAGTCATACAACCAATGGGAAACTTCGCATGAATGGATTGGAGATTGTTGTGTTGTGCACCTTTGACTTCAATCCATTTTTTTGTAGGTTTGATGCGCTTCTCTGGGGTTTTTATTTCACGCTTTCCGCTAAGGAAAGCGCCAGTAACCGAGTCTTTGTTCGACATCGCAATCTTCGGTGGGCCGTTTGCCACGACGGTGCCCCCCTCAAGCCCTGCTCCGGGACCTAAATCGCAAAGCCAGTCTGCTTGTCGGAGTGTGTCTTCGTCGTGTTCAACAACAATGAGGGTGTTTCCTAAATCACTTAATTCTCGGAGGGTTGCAAGGAGGCGCGAGTTGTCTCTTTGGTGAAGGCCTATTGATGGTTCATCGAGGACATACATTACTCCTGTTAAGCGACTTCCGATTTGGGTTGCTAAGCGAATGCGTTGGCTTTCCCCTCCCGACAATGTATTCGCCTTACGGTCTAAAGTAAGATAATCGAGGCCTACGCTATCTAAGAACCCAAGCCGGTTTTCAATTTCTTTGAGGATGTCTTTGCCGATGAACATGCTGCGTTCATCAAGTGTTTCCAAAACATCAGCAAAATCTTCAGGGGCGCCTTCACCTTCAGGCTGCCAAGCTCGAACAAGTGAAAGAGAATCATGTACAGAACACTGACTTATCTCTGGAAGGCGTATGCCTCCGACTGAGACATGGCGGGCTGCTGCATTGAGTTTTTCACCGTTGCAAGAAGAGCATGGTAGGTCAGTCATGCAACTAATGAGGCGAGAGCGGGTGCGTTCAGAAGTGGTTTCTGTGTAGGTTTTCTGTAATCTTGCAATGATTCCTTCCCAAGGACGATTCATCTTGTAAACTGAACCGTTATCGGATTCAAAGTGAAAATTGATGACTGTTGAACCCGAGCCATGAAGGAGAATGTCTTTGTCATCCTCATCCAAGAGTTCAAATGGAGTATTACGAGATATTCCGTAATGTTGGCAGACTTGTTCCAGCAAACGCCTGTACCACGAAGGGGACATCGATTGTCGCCACGGCCTTACACATCCATTTGATACGGTTAATGTTCCATCGATAATTAAGTCGATATTGAATTGCCGTTCTACTCCTAGCCCTTGGCAAGCGTTGCACGCTCCAAGCGGAGAGTTGAAAGAAAAGACTCGAGGAGAAAGTTCTGGCATAAAGGCGCCGTGTTCCGGACAAGCAAAATCTTCAGACCATGCTATAGTTTCACCTTGTTGAGTCAGGTGAGCTTTCGTGCCTTCAGAGAGTGGGGCGTCTGGTAACGGAGCTTCTAGGCTTTCAATAGCAACAGCCCCACCGCCAATACGGAGTGCCCCTTCGACCGATTCAGTGAGTCTTTGTCGTCGCTCACGCGTGCATTTGAGCCTGTCAATACGAACGTCGATGTCGTGTCGAAAATTCTTATCCAACTCTGGAGGATTTTCAAATTCTACTACATGGCCATTCACTTTACCGTGAAGATATCCTTGTTCTACCAGTTGGCGAAAAAGGTCGATGTGTGTGCCTTTACGAGACCGGACGGCGGGAGACCATAAGGCGACTGCATGTCCTTCCATGTGCCAAAGAATATCGTCAACAATTTCCTGTACTGTCCGGCGGGCAACTTCTCTGCCACAGGTTGGACAGTGTGGTTTGCCAACCCTTGCCCAAAGAAGACGCAAATAATCCTGAATTTCTGTGACGGTCGCCACAGTGGAACGAGGGTTGTGTGAGCCTTGTTTTTGATCGATAGAAATGGCGGGTGAAAGACCTTCTATACCATCACAATCTGCTTTTTTCATTTGCCCGATAAATTGACGAGCGTATGAAGAAAGGCTCTCTACATATCTTCGTTGGCCTTCGGCGTACAATGTATCAAACGCTAGACTTGATTTACCAGAGCCTGATACTCCAGAAATGACAACGAATTGTCCTCTTGGAAGTCTGACATTGATGTCTTGGAGGTTGTGCGTTCGAGCCCCCCGAACCTCAATCCAACCATCATCGCCCGGTTGACTCATACTTCCCCACGAATCTTCGGTAAGGTCAACGGTTCTTCAAGTCGTGGTTTTCCAAGATGGGAAAAAGGAAGGTGATTTTCTAAATTCTATCCTTATTTTACAGAAGTTGAAACCCATTTGGTATTGGTGCCTCAAAACGAACCGGTTCATCATCGAGTGGGTGAAGAAATTCTAGAGAGGATGCATGAAGACAAATACGTTGTAATGGATTTGATTCGGCTCCATGAAGACCATCACCAACCACAGGGCATCCAAGAGTTTTCATCGCCATTCGAATTTGATGTCGGCGGCCGGTTTCAATTGTAATGTGCAACAATGAAAGAACGTTTGTGGTTTGTTCGATATTCCAGTGGGTAATTGCTTCTTTCGCCCCATGAAATGATGACTTTACTTTCTTCACATGGAGGTGTTTATCTTCGACCAACCATTCACGAGATGTACCGTGATTTTCTCTTGGACGTCCTTCGACAAGAGCGTGATAGGTTCGATGTACTGAACGTCGAGAAAACTGAGATTGCAGGTATTCTTTGTGGCGCTCATGTCGAGCAAATACCATCACTCCAGAGGTGTCACGGTCGAGCCGATGGACGATGAAACACCAGTTCTTCTCATTCTCTTCTCGGACATAGTCAACACACCATGAGTGTAAGGTGTCTTTTTCCAATTTATCAGTAGCAATAGAAAGTAAACCGGCTGGTTTCTCGACGACAAGAATCGCTTCATCTTCCCACACGACATTGAGTTTGGAATTTTTTCTTGATTTTGGCGGTGGTGTGTTGGCGAGAGCTTTTTTCCGCTCAAGAATTTCCACGAGGCTTTTGCTGGAAACGTTATATTTGGCTTTGTGAATGACTTCTCCATTAACTTGGATTCGCCCTTCAGTAAGCATTTTTCGGAGTTTGCTTTTCGAAGTGCTTGGCATCATCAGCTCGAGAACACCAAGCAATGTGTTTTCATGTTCTATGGTGTATTTCATGAAATCACCTAAAGGATCAATGCGTCACACCAAGTTCCTTTTTCGCCGCTATGACCTGGTTCGAGTAAAGATAAACCGTCTGCTAAAACAAGACTATTGAGGTTGCCTGAACCTTGGTAACCGGTTGAATACGCAAGAAGATGTTCACCCGAACTATCAATTTTAATTCGGCGTAAAACAAGACACTCTCGATCGGTTTTGAGGGGTTCTGCAAGTTTTACACGGACTTTCTTTTCCCGAAAACCACCATCTTCTGTGCTTTGACGTAAATATGGAGATACGAGCATGCGAAAAACAACGTGGCTGCTTGCTGGGTTTCCTGGGAGGCCAAAAAGAGGGGTTTTTTTCCAAAAACCAAACAAAGGTGGTGAGCCGGGGCGTATCTTAACTCGCCAAAACTTGATGTCGCCTTCCTCTTCCATAATTTTCCGAACGAGGTCCCATTCGCCCATTGAGACCCCTCCAGAGGTCAATATAATGTCACATTCCTCGGCAGCCTTATCGAGTTGGACTCGTAAATTATCAATTGAATCTGATACGGAATTGTATCGGATTGGGTTGTGTCCGTTCATAATTACTAGAGACGCTAATCCGAAAGAATTGGATTCAAAGATTTCAGTGTCCCCCAACTCTTCCCCTGGCAAACGCAATTCATCACCTGTAGAAATTATCCCGATTGTCAATTTTTTAAATACATCAACATGAGAATGCCCCATAGTAGCGCAAAGCCCCACTGAAGAGGGGGAGAGAAGAGTTCCTTTGGATAATGCAGTTTGACCAAAACGAAGATTCTCACCTTTTTTCCTAATGAAATGTTTTCTTCCTTCTTGTAAAAGAGAGACTTTCTTTCCATCACTGCTAATTTTACAAAATTCAATCGGTAAAATAGCGTCTGCTCCTTCTGGAATAGGAGCGCCAGTCATGATTCGAGAGGCTTGGTTTGGTCCAACATGGATTAGATTTTCACCGGTTCCTGCTTGAACGGTTTGAACAATCGAAAGCAGTGAAGGGGGTTGGAGTGAATCGATATGTCGAAAGGCAAAACCATCCATGGCCGAATTATCAAATCGTGGGTCATCAACCTTTGATTGTAGATCTACTGCCAAGACTCTGTTGAAAACTTCATCGAGATGTAGGTTTTCTGTGTGGGTTTTAATGGGATATTGAGCAAGAATTTCGAGTGCTTCGCCGTGTGGAATGAAGTACGGGGCGCCCGACATGAACCAACGAGTCGGTTGGTTGGTTTGACTTTCACGGTTGAAAATTCACATCACGACTTCGAAAATTCTTTTGCCTGATGCCAGAAGAAGAACGCAAACCAGCAAATATTGTACTGTTTTTTGTTTCGCATACAATGCACCATAACGTGAACCAATTAAACCACCGATGAGGACTGAAAAAAGGAACGGTAAAAGTGTGGAAGGTTCGAGCACCAATTGATTGGATGCTGCCGCCCCAAACAATCCTGCAGCTGAATTTACCCAGATGAACATGGCTGCAGTAGCTGCTGCAGATTTGGGTGTTGCCCAGCGTTTTAACAGAAGAATGGGTGAAAGAAAAATTCCCCCCCCAACACCAATAATTCCACTCACAAAACCAATCCCGGCACCGTAAGTATAGGCTTCTCTTCGTTGAGGATTGGTCGCTTCAACAAATTCAACACTTGTGTTTGAAAGTAAACGTACCGCAGCATACACGAGTGTTATTGAAAGGAGGGTGTCGTAAATGGCTCCGTCAATTTTTAAAAAACCACCAAGAAAAGCAAAGGGTATGCTTGCAACAATAAACGGTAGAGTTTTTGAAAAAATGTGATGATTTGCTTTGGAATAATGGTAGAAAGCAAGGCCTGCAACTGCAAGATTGAGTACCCAAGCATGCTGTTTAAGCCATGGACTACTCAATTGTCCATAACTGGTGAGAGAGAGAACGGCAAGATACCCAGAAGCTCCCCCATGACCTACGCTTGAATAAAGAATAGATACAAGAAAAAGGGCGAAGCATATTGCAAAAAGAGCAACTTCTTGCTCCATTGTTTAACCTCAATCAAATTTCATGATATGATCGCAACCAGGATATGCACAACTTACAGTGTATCGTGCTTTTTTCGGCTTTGGAATTTTAAGCATGCAGCCACACATATCGCATTGGATTTTGAGGGTTTCTGGTTGTGCAGGACCGGATGGGGCATCACCTAAGGTTCGACCAACATCTTGTGACCAACCAAGTGAATCAGTATATTTGTCCGTCTTTACATTGATTTTCTTTTGTTTAAGAGATAGGCGCATTCTGCGCTTTTTCTTCTTTCTCGGTTTGGTGCCTTTAGGTGCCTTGGCCGCCATGGGTATCATCCACCGCTTGGCGTAGTTGTATTCAATTACTTCGGCCGAATTCTTCACCAAGATATTCGGATATTCCATTTACTGGAGTATGAACGACATGCCCGTTTTTCTTCAATTCCTCCACGAGTGGTGGTCGAGCGGTGTTTGGGTCTGTATGGTAGATTACTACTTCTTCGGCTTCACACGCAGTAGCAAAGTCAAGAATTTCTTTTTGTCCCGCATGTGTGGAAAAGGAGTACGATTCCCATTCGAGAGGGATTTGTGTTTCGTTACCGAAGATGTCGACCTTGCCTTCTGTTTGTAACTTACGTCCACCCGTTCCTGAAGCTTGATATCCAGTAAACAAAACTGTGTTTTTGGTATCGTTTCGTAATCGGTTGAGATACCATATAGAAGGCCCTCCTTGCAACATTCCAGATGTTGAAACAATGACATCAGCATTGAGAGCTTTTTTACGATCCGATTTGCTTGATACCCTCCTACACCATGACCACGCCGTTTGCAATGCATCTGAGTCTCGAAGAGATTCGGGATGATTTAGTTGCATTTTAGCAATTCTTTTTCCCATTCCGTCAACATGAACATCGAGATGGGGTAGATGCTTGTGTAATCTCATAACAACGTCTTGAGTTCTTCCATTGGCAAAAGCAGGAATAAGAACCGTTCCACCTCTATCGACAACTCGCTGAACATGTTGTATGAATCGTAGTTCTTCCTCTTCAAGACTTGGATGATTGCGAGCACCATAGGTTCCTTCAAGAAAAAGTGTATCTGTTTTGATAGGTTTAGCGCCTGTTGTGAGTGGAGAATCTCTTGAATCGAAATCCCCTGTGAGGAGAATTTTACGTTCAGGTGTCTCGATATTAAGCATTGCAGCACCGGGAATATGTCCTGCTTTGTGAAGTTCGAGTTTCCAATCTTCGTGATCCCAAGGAACATTAAATTGATGTATATTCCATGAATCTAGAGCAGTACTAATATCTCTCTTATCCCAAGCAAGTGGATATTTTTCAATTGAGCTGATTTTGTGACAATCATACCACATCAATTCAGATATCTCAGCAGTTAATGCTGTTCCGTGAAGTTGTGTTCTATGGTTTGAACAAAGCCATGGAGCCATTCCCAAATGATCGACATGTGAATGCGTAATAATTGCATGACGAACTTCTGGAGCTTCTGAAGGATACCTTGGAGGAGTTGTTGGTGCTAAGCCATAGTCAAGGAGTAATCGTGTCTTTTTTTTATCCTCTAAAACAAGCCCAACATTACCAACTTCATCACCACCGCCAAGATAATGGTACCTTATTCCTTTTTCAACTGGTTCTTTTGGGTATGTGGACGTACGCCCTGGGGAATAAAACACCATATCAAACGGTCTGCCGTAATTGGCAAATGTATTGAAGTTGTTTAACTATTGAAAGTCCGACCCCTATGTTTCCCATGGAACTTTTTTTTACTGAAGTAATCTTTTTTTTCTTCATTTTCTAGAGATTAAGTTAAGTGCTTTACGCGAACATAACATTCGGGGCATACTACATTCACATTCACTAAAATCATTCAACATACTACATTAGGAAAAGATTCTTACTCCACTAGAAATGAAGGGGTGTTATGACTTCTACCTGTTTGTCAAATTTATTTACTGTTTTCTTTTCCTTTTGAAAACATTCTGAAAATTTAAATTAGAAATAAATTGTTTTTTTCTCCCCGGTGACAATCACACTTCCTTTAGAACGGTATTTCCATTCGATTTTGAACGAAGGTAACATGAACACGCGCCAACACCCATGTCTATGCCAAGACAAGTAGACCATACATTTGTGGTCGACGAAGATCGTTGTTTTGGTTGTGCAGCATGTATTGCTCTTTGCCCTGTAAACGTTCTAACTCTTGTTGACAGACTTGCTATAGTCGATGAGGAAAACTGTACTCACTGTGAACTCTGTATTCCATCCTGTCCTGTATTTGCTCTTGACATTCTCCCATCAGAGGTGACCAAGTGAAGTCGGTCGTCTTTGTTGGTGGAACAATATCCAATATGATTTCAGCAATTGAATTATCAAACCATTTCGAGGTTTATGTTTTTGAGCTGAATGCTGAAATAGGCCTTCCATCTATATCCCCAGGAATAATTTCGAATCTACAACAACTTGGTAATTACATTACAAAAGAACAGATTAATTTTCTCCAACCTAAAGAAATTGGAGATGGTTTTTCTGTCCGCTCTGAATGGGTTTTGAAACACCTAGCAGTGACTGCAGCAGAAAAAAATGTACAAATATTTACTCGAACCAGAATATCAGAATCATTTTCTACAAAAAATGGGTTTTCAATAGAATATACTGGAGCTGGACCGAACAACATGGGTCAAATAGAATGTAATTATTTGGTTGATGATCGTCAATGGACCTACAGCCCACCAGGTGCAAAATATCACAATATTAGCGTCGAACCATCATTACGCCCTAACTTTGGTTCATTTCACCCCATGCACGGAGGAACAGCATTAACTTCAGATTGTACAGGCATCCCAACAACGATAACAGCCTACAATCGTTATGAAGGTTTAACTGAAGTTTGGCAAAAGAATCCTGAATGGATTCCAAAACACGGTTGGATTGAGAGTATTTCATGCCAACTCCCTGTGCTTGAGAAAAACAGAACAATAGATGCACAAATTCATGCTGGCCGGCTTACGGCGAACCATCTCAATGAAGTAAATTAGGTGTTATGGGACACACCACCTTAAAAACCACCTCTCTTTCGGATGATTGAGAATGAGGTATCACTATGTCAAAACATCCTGTTGCAGACCTACGTAAAAAACTCAAGGAAGCAGACCTTCTCGACAAACCAACTATGAAATCATGGTTGAAAGTCATTTCACTCCTCATCATCGTTTGCACCCTCTACAGCGCTCACATCTTCCTCCCACTCAAATTTGGTTTGATGCTCATACCCATTACTGCACTTTTCTCCACGACTCTTGCAATGACTGGCCATGAAGGCGTTCATTCATCTGCATGCCGTTCCAAAGCAGGAAACATTTCTTTAGCAGCAATCGTCTTTCCCCTTTTTGCAGGACTTTCTATGGAATATTGGCGTGAAAAACACAATGTTCAACACCATGCGCACCCGAATGTTCACACAAAAGACCCAGATATCCATTCTTGGCCATTCACTTTTAGTGAAGAGGAATATGTAACAAGCGGCCCGATTCGAAGGTTTTTCCAACGTCATCTTCAAGGTTGGACATTTTGGCCAATTTCCCTTCTCGTCGGTCATTTAATGCGGTTTGACGGCCTCAAATACATTGCATCAAAACCATTCACCACCAAGAAAAAGAAGAAGCGTTTTACAAAGATTTGGCTTCTTGACACTTCTCTAATTTTGGCTCACTTCTCCCTATGGCTCGTACTACCTGTTGTTCTAGGAATTTCATGGCAAATTGTGGTTGGTTTTTACATTCTTCTTTGGAGTTTGGTTGGGACCTTCTTGACAGCAATTTTCATTGTTGGACATGCCGGACGTCCAGTGATTACCGAATACGACCAAAATTGGCGATTGCAAATTGAAACGGCTCGAAGAATAAAGTTAGGGCCTGTTGGTTCGTTCTTCTTCGTTGGTCTTGATTACCAAATTGAACATCACTTGTTACCTGCCCTTTCTCACTTTAATCTACCTAAAGCTGCGCCTTTAGTCAAAGAATACGCTGAAGAGCGAGGATGGGAATATCAGGAAATTGGTTTTTTCAGAGCCCTATGGGAATCAACTGTGGCTTTACACACTGCATGGAAAACGCCCGCATTGGTTCTTGATGAGAATGGATTACTGCAGGACCCGCTTCTTACTGAGACTGCATGAAAACCTCAACATAGTTCTGCTTCAAGGGATTTACATGCCAGATACAGAACGCCTCTACTTACAGAGCATCGAGGCAGGATATTTTACAGATTTTCATGCCGAGGTTGTTCGAATTGAAGAAGAGAAGGTTATTCTTGATCGAACATTATTTTATCCACTTGGTGGCGGACAGAATTGGGATATGGGCGTCCTTGAAGGCCCTAATGGCACACTTCATGTCCACGAGGTACGGGGCCGCAACGAAATTCTTCACACCTTGGATAAAGACCACCAACTCCAACCAGGAGATGAAATTCGAGGCTCAATAGATTGGGAAAGAAGACACGCTCATATGCGCATGCATACAGCTCAGCACTTGGTCTCAGGCGTTGTTTATGAGATGTATAATGGCGCGCGAACCGTAGGCAATCAAATACACCATGACCGCTCCCGAATCGATTTCAATCCAATCTCTTTCACACCAGAGATGCTTGAACATATAACAACAACAGTCAATCATTTACTCGATGAAAATCACAAAGTGACCGACACAATCATGACGCGCGAGGAAGTCAATCAAGAAATGCCACCTGAACGAACAAACATGAATCTTCTACCTGCATCAGTACACCAACTCCGCGTTGTAAAAATTGGAGACAACATCGATCTTTGTCCATGTGCAGGAACCCACGTTCGTGAATTGTCCGAGATTGGACACATCGAGATTATTGGGAAAAAGTCGAAGGGTAAAGGGACGCAGAGAGTGACGTACCAACTCCAAAATCCACCATTCACCCCTCAACCAATACTGGAAAGGATTTGACTTATTTCACTCCATAAATAATTATTTAATTTTTAATTAACATATTTTTTATTTAATTTACAATAAACAATTAATCAATCTTCATTATTTTGAGACTCATTGAGTAATTCATCCACTTCTGCCACAACCTCAGTCCACTCATTGCGCTTTTTCTGTAAATTTTTGAATATCAACTTCTCTTTTTCTTCATTCTGGCCACCTTTGACAGCAGCTTCTATTCGATCGGCCAATTCAACATCCTCACCAATACGATCGCTTCTATCTGCACGTTCAATTTTTTTCGACGGTAAGGTTCTTGCCCCGTAACTTTCAAGATCTGTGTCTTTGATATCCATCGACCGCACGACATCCATTACAACTTCATGTTCTGGTATTCCGTCTTTCCAAGGGTTTTGATTTGCAATTTCTTGAATGATGTTTTTTTGTTTTCTTACGCGTGTTTGACTGCCTCTTTTTGCAATGATTTTTTGAACTTCTTCAAGAGGCATTTTTTTCGATTCGGCAATTTTTTCTATCGAGAAACCAACATCGAACAAAAACAAAACATCCGTTTCAGTTTCCATCGAATCAACCCCCACACCTATCTCTCCAAACGACTGCTCAACCCCTCCTCTCCTTCGTATGAAAAGAAACCTTGCATACGAGACTTCAAATCCAACCCCACCAAAGAACACACATGGCAGGGAGGGATAGGCGTGCAGACATTCTGGACAACAATCCATTTCCAGAGTCAAGAAATCGAATACATCGAGTGCATGCACACCGAGCACCCGATGGTACAATCCATGTCGATGCTAAAACCAATACCAACTCCCTCTTCTCTCAAATTATGGGCCTTCATTCACAACAACCTGCAAAACATCACACAGGCAAACTTTGGCATTTTAGCGATGTCGAGAAACAACATCTTCTGCTAGCAACTGCAGCATTTACCTTAGCTCTAGGCTTTATGATAACAGGGGGATTGTGGCATGAAAATTTTGGCACTACGACTTGGGTTGTTCAACTCCTTCTTACAATGCCGGTAATGTTACTTGCAGTAGGGCCTGCATTTCTACTGCATGAAATCGGTCACAAGATAGTTGCCAAAAAGAACGGTTGTTGGGCTGAATTTCGAGCAGACCCAAAGGGTCTTCGTTTTGGAATTTTCATTTCATTCTTTCTTGGTGTATTGTTCATGGCGCCAGGGGCAGTCATGGTCGCAGGGCTCGTAACACGTCGCCAAAACGGCCACATTGCAATCGCTGGACCACTTGTGAATCTCGGATTATTTGTGATTGGTATTCCAATATGGGCTCTTATCTTGGGACTGAGTGGGGCGTATGATTATGTGGGTACAGGAGGGGATTACGGCAACTATCTCGTTGACGGCTCGCTCATTTGGCAACAAATGCTTGTTGATGCCGGCATCTTTTGGCTTTCAGCAAATATTATTCTTGGATTGTTTAACATGATTCCATGGGGGCCACTTGATGGCCTCAAAGTAAAAGACTGGAGTGAAAACGCCTTCTACATTACTATCTCTATTTTTGCATTCCTCGTCCTTTCTTGGGTCTTTTTAGGACTATGGAGTCCAAAAAACCTCCTCTATTATCTCGCAAATATGTTGTAAGCACCTTGTCTTTTTTATATATCGTCAAAACGACAGCGGAATACGGGCAATGCTTGTGGAAGGGGAGGTGAAGATGTGTCGAATAACAACAACACTTACTCTCAACTCTCACATGTTCTTTCTAACGACATCAAATTAATTCCTCGTGTTGAGGAGTTCATGACGAGCAGTGGAATTGTTCGACAGAACTTTCATGAGTATATTGGTAAGACTTTGATAAACACCCTGTCAAAATCAAAACCCAAAAAAGCACTCAATATCATGATGTATGGCCATCCTTCAATGGGTAAGACCACCGAATTGCGCCAACTTACCACACTTCTTTGTAAGAACAAGAAATTCCAAAAATTGTTTCAGCCGTTTTATTCAGAATTACAGCGAGCAAGGGCAAACAGTTCTGAAAATGAATCAATGTGGGTGAACATCCGTTCTGGTTCAGTCATCCAAATGCCGGACGATTATAGCTTGGAAAATTTGGCAGATGAAGCCAAAGAAAGCGGAAAAACACCTTTGATAATTCTCGATACACTCGATATTCTGCTCATCGATGAGGTCATTGGCAAATCAGACACCATTAACAAATGGAAATCATTCCTTGAACAAACAACTCGCCTTGGTATTGCTTTGTTTTGGACATGTCGACCTTATGAATGGAATACTTTCCAAAACGAGATGCACCCAACATTATTGAAAAGAACACTGCAGATTGAATTACCTCAACTGCAAAAGGAGCAGTGCAAACCGTTCCCCATATCCTCTACATCCCAAAGTGAAAAGTGGCAGGAATGGACGCGCCACCTCCAATCGCAAATGCCTTTATTTGCCGGCCGGTGGAGTGGAAACTACGATTCTAACCATGAATTACCCCCCCTCTTTTTCCACCAACTTGAACAACACGTGCATGAGATTTGGGACTCAACTTTACATAATTTCAATTTAAAATCTCTTCAATACCCCTCAGCAATATATTATGCTGCATTATGGGAAACGATTCACACCTCATTTCTTGACGAAACGAAACTTGAACGTTCAAAATCAAACATCTTACAACAACAGTTTGAGGCCTTCATAATTCAGAACACCCACATAACACGGACACACAGACTTCGATTTAACATTGAAAACCTCCTTCAAAATCTTACAAAATCAATAACAACATCTACAGATATGTTTATTTCTCAATTTGTTCAAGAACAAACTCTCAATCAAAAGAGAACTGCAGCCTTTGCTCAACGATATACAAACCAACTCACGAAGGCAATTCAACAATTTTTAGCAAATGATCAAATCTCTCAAGAAAATGATTTTTCAAAGGAGTTGTCCGAGTTCTCATCGAAATTTTCTCCTTTCAAGAGTGAGCAGGAAACTCTGGCCTTACAAACCCGGCTCTTTTTCGATTTATGTATCCAATACGGCTTACTTTCAAGCACTGCTTCGACTGAAACATTCGAATTTACCCATCAATTACTCTTTGAAGAAACACTAGCGACACAAGAAGAATTGTCAATAGAGAGTTTTTTCTTCCCATCTCTTGCATTACGGTTCCTAAGCCCTGGGAGTGGAAACGATCTTCTTCGTCGCGAAGCGGAAAAAACCCAAATTCACTGGACAGGGGCCATCTTAAGTTTCCACCCTGAAATTGGAACGGTTGAAAACGTCGATTGGAATTTATGGATTGAAGAAGCCTACAAGCTTGGGCTGATATCCAACGACGAAGAGAATGAAATGAATGAAAAAAGCATCATTATGAAAGAATATTTTGATTCACCTTCATCCTCTGCTCTCTTTTTACGCGGCGCTCCTGGCACAGGAAAGACATATTTCTGTTTGAATTTCATTATGGAGCACCTCAAAAGAACCTCGAAGAAAATGCAATGGAGGTATGTTACCTTGAACCGCCCATTGGTCGATAGCGTCAAAATTCAATGGGATGAACGCTCTTCACAACCTCAAAATGCTGGCTTGGTTGGTATGGAAAAAGAAGGCTCAGGGCCTCGAACCGTGAAAGAAATTATCTTAGAAGTTCTCAAAGAATCCGACGATGCTCGCAATCACAATAAAAAATTGCTCGATTTTTTGGAATTCAAGAGAGGTCTCAAAAATTTCTTTGTAAGAAAAAACATCGACCCCCCTTCATTCACTGACGCATGGGCAGACTTTACCACCCTATTCCATCATCCAAGTGGAGCAATTAGTGAAGTAATGACTGACTTCTACGATTATGAAGAGAGCCCGAAACGACGT
>MDSV01135034.1_pt1 | contig 30802 bp, 27 predicted proteins | sample 810851 | NCBI WGS metagenome assembly MDSV01 (sample SAMN05326640, study PRJNA326480) | marine metagenome | isolation source: seawater | place: Atlantic Ocean: North East | collected 2012 | reverse complement strand
TTCTTATCAAGTTTTATATCGTAATAAAACCCGTCCTTAATTACAGGACCAATGGCCATTTGTGCTTTAGGATGAAGTTGTTTGAGGGCATGAGCTAGAAGATGAGCACAGGAATGCCTTACTATCTCAAGACCTTCATCATTTTGTATCGTAATTATTTCTAAATTGCAATCCTCAGAAATAATTTCAGAAGCATCGACTAACTGACCATCGATTCTTCCAGCTACTGTTGCTTTTGCAAGTCCAGGACCAATTTCTTTGGCTACGTCATCTACAGTTATGGGTTTATCGAAATCTTTTATTGAATTATCGGGAAGTGTAATCGCGGGCATATTCAGTGGTGACCCATACTAAAGGGCACTTGTTGTTAAAAATTTCATTCTAATCTATATTTCAATTCAAGGCGACAAAAGCTCTTTTTTCCATTCGGTACCAGTTTTTGAGAAAAGCTCTCTTTTATGCAATCTATTTTTCTGATCAATCCAAAATTCTATAGATGCTGGCTCCACAATAAAACCTCCCCATCTTGCAGGCCTAATTATTTCTTTATCTTGGTGTTCTAATTCAAATTTTTCTGACTTAGCTATCAAATCTTCGTAAGATTCTAGTGTTTCACTTTGTAAAGACACAGATGCTGAGATTTGTGATCCTTTAGCTCTTGAAGAGAAATAAGCATCATTTTCCTGATCACTTACCTTGGAACAAAGACCTTCTATTCTTATTTGTTTATTTGTTTTTGCCCACCAAAATGTTAAAGCTACGTTAGGGCTTTCAATGATTTGTTTTCCTTTATTGCCTTCATAATCAGTGAAAAATACAAAACCTTCTTGAGAAATTCTTTTTAATAACACCATTCTTGATGAAGGTTTACCCTCAGAGTTAATTGATGATACATTCATTGCATGAGGCAGAGCGACTGAATTTAACTCCGCTTCTTCAATCCATTCATGAACTTTTAGAATTGGACCTAAAAGCATTTCTTCTATTTCGTAAAACTGCATCTACTTCTTGCTAGTAACCCAATAATCCAGGCTTAAATACTTCCCACCTCCAAAACATAACAAAGATATAAGCATTAAACTGTAAATTGCAGCAAACTCTATACCATTAGCTTCATGTGGCCATCCATTTTGGTAATGTACTAGGTAACCAGCAAAAAACATAAGAACCAAGAGTGGCAATGAAGCCCATCTAACAAATAAACCAATTAAAATTAAGGCTGCCCCAACAGCCTCAGTGGTAATTACTAACCAAGTAAAAATATCAGGGAGTGGGACGCCCAAGGTACCTAGATAACCTGAAAACTTATCAAAGGTATCTATTTTTCCAGTGCCGGCAAACCAAAGAACATAAAAAAGGTATATTCTAATTAGTAATAAAGGTACAAATTCTAAGGATTCAAAAGTTTTAAGAGCATTATGTATCCTTATTATTAATTTCATTTTTTAAATTTTTTGAACAATTATACTTCCAACGGAATATCCTGCCCCAAAAGAGCTTATTACTCCAATATCCCTTGAGGAGAAGTCATCTTTCGTCTGATGAAAGGCAATGATGGAACCTGCCGAGCTGGTATTTGCATAATCATTTAAAATAATGGGCATTTCATGATCTTTTGGTTCTCGACCTAATAATCTTTTAGCTATTAACTGATTCATAGACAGGTTCGCCTGATGCAGCCACAACCTTCTAACTTCTTCGATTGTTATGCCAAGACCAGTTAAGTGTTCGTCAATGTGAGATTGGACCATAGGTACAACCTCCTTAAATACGCTCCTACCTTGTTGTATAAAAAGTTTATCGGGAGAATGAGGATCGGAGTCTTCAGGAGCATTTAAGAAGCCAAAATTATTTCTGATATTATTTGAAAACTTAGTTTGTAATTTTGTTCCCAGTATTTTGAAGGCAGTATTAGACTGACTGTCTCTTTCAAGTATTACTGCGGTACAGGCATCTCCAAAGATAAAATGGGCATCTCTATCTTTAAAATTTAAATGACCTGAACAAATTTCTGGATTTACCACAAGAATTTTACTAGCAACACCGGAAGTGATGTCGTTGTATGCATTTTGAATAGAAAAAGTAGCAGAAGAACAAGCAACATTCATATCATAAGCATACCCTTGAATGTTAAGTTCTTGTTGTACTTCTATGGCTATCGCAGGATAGGCTCTTTGAAGATTAGAGCAACCACATATTACAGCATCAATATCTGAGGATCTAATTCCCGCTTCCTCTAATGCTTGTTTAGAGGCCCTTATAGCCATTTCAGCTAAAATTGAAACTTCTGAGTTGGGTCTTTCTTTAAGTTTAGGTCTCATTCTATTTACATCAAGTATCCCGGCTTTATCTTGAACATATCTTCGTTCAATTCCAGACGCTTTTTTTATAAATTCCGAACTAGAAGGAACTAAAGCTTCTGTATCTCCTGATTCTATTGATTCTTTGTTCTCTGCATTGAACCTAGCGACATACAAATTAAAGCTTTCTACTAATTCATCATTAGTTATGAATTCCTTAGGAGTGAATAAACCTGTACCCGAAATTACTACTGACATATAACTAGATAATATGATAAATGAGTTATGAAATCTTAATTTTATTTATCTTTTTGTTTTTCTATTTCTTCAAAAGCAGATTGTATTTCTATAAATTTTTCTTTTGCTTTTTCTAAGAGTTCTTCGGGCAGGCCTTTTGATAAAAGTGTATCGGGATGAAATTCTTTTCTTTTTCTTTGGTAAGCAATTTTTATTTCTTTGAAAGACATATCTTCAGAAACACCAAGAATTGCGTAAGCATTAGAAATATTTGCACCGAACTTCTTTTTGTTAAAATTTAATAATTGTGGATCAATATTAAAGATATTGATGGCCTCAATAAGTAGTTTTTCTTCAGAAGGATCTAGGTGACCATCTGCCATTGATAACTCAAATAACAGCTCATAGAACATAATCAATGAAGCTTTATCGGTAGATAAAAGTGATGTTAATTGCGTAGCATAATCGCGGAAAGAATTTGAATCGTCCTTAGCATGATTAAATATCTCAATGGCAAAAACTCTCTGGTCTGAAGGAAACTTAAATCTTTCTTTTATGAAATGATCAACCTTATTTACTTCATCTCGAGTAACTTTGCCGTCCGCCTTAGCTATCTTTGCAAAGCAAGCAAAAAGGGCAGTAAAAAAAGCGGCTTGATTTCTTTGGTTGTTGCTAGGTTCTATCTGGTCTTTATTTGAAAGTTTTGAACCTATGATTGCCCCAAGGATTCCACCTATTGGACCGCCAATAGTAAATCCAATCATTCCTCCAATTCCAGCTTTCCAAAAACTCATAGTTCCCTATTGTAATTCACCTTAATATATATAAAACTAGAATTATAAATTTAGGGGAAAAAATGAGTTTACCAGTAGTAGAGTATCTTAAGCTTCCAGAAGGAGAAGATCCTTATCTAGAAGGTCACAAATGTAATGAATGTGGCTCTATTTTTTTAGGAGCAAGAAATGTTTGCTCTAATTGTTTCACTAGAGATTCCATAGCGCCAATCAAGCTAAGCAATACTGGCAAGTTATACTCCTATTCAATAGTTTTTAGATCTTTTCCAGGTATAGAGGTACCTTATATTTCTGCAATTGTTGACCTTGATGGTGGAGGGACTGTGAAAGGTAATTTGATAAATTGTGAACCTGATCCAGAAAAAATAGAATTTGATATGCCTGTAGAAGTTATTTTTGATGACGCCTTGGGTAGAAAAGATAAAGATGGAAATAGTTATATAAGCTATTTCTTCAAACCAATTTTATAAGGGAGGAAATTATGAGTGATGTATATGTTTTAGGTGTGGATATGATTAAATTTGGAAGATTTCCAGACAGAACAGTTCCTGATTTAGGTGCAGAAGCCGCCTTGCTTGCTCTTGATGATGCAGGATTGAATATAGGTAATATGGAAGCTTTCTACTGCGGTAATTTAGGACAGGCCAATGCTATGGTTGGACAAAGAATTCTTCAAGAGATTGGTCAGACAGGTATTCCTGTAGTTAATTGCTCTAATGCGTGTGCTACTGGTGCTACTGCTTTTAGAGAAGCTTGGACTTCTATAAAGGCTGGTCTATATGATGTTGTTTTGGCTGTTGGAGTAGAACAAATGGGTACTGGACTCTTAGGAGGTGCCGGTGGAGGCGTTGGAATACCAAAGGAAGGCCTCTTAGGATCTGGAACTATGCCGGCTGTATTTGCTGAAGCTGGTATGGAACATGCTCGTCAATACGGCACTACCTTTGAGCAATTTGCTAAAATATCCGTAAAAAATCATCATCATTCGACCATGAACCCAAAGGCTAGGTATCAAATTGAAACTCCATTAGAAGAAGTGATGAATGCAGAAATGATATCCTATCCAAATACTAAGCTCATGTGTTCCGTAAATGTAGATGGAGCGGCAGCGGCGGTTCTGGTTTCTGAAAAAAAAGCTAAAGAACTTGGAATGCAAAGGGCAGTAAGGATTAAAGCTTCTGTTATGACTAGTGACCCATATCAGGAAAGGGATCTTGTTATGCCAGATGTTAACTCATGCACAAGAAAAGCAGCAACTGAAGCTTATGAAATGGCCGGACTTAGTGCAGAAGATATAGACCTAGTTGAGCTGCATGACTGTTTCGCAACAGCTGAAATGCTTCACTATGAAAATCTGGGTTTATGTGAAGACGGAGAAGCTGGACGATTAATAGATGAAGGTGAAGTCGAACTTGGAGGAAAAATACCAGTTAATGTTTCAGGCGGTTTGCTCTCCAAAGGTCATCCATTGGGGGCAACAGGAATAGCTAATATTTATGAGGTATGTACTCATTTAAGAGGCGAAGCAGGTGAAAGGCAGGTAAAAGATGCTAGATTAGGCCTTACTCATGTAATAGGCTTGGGAAGCGCCTGTGGAATACACATACTAGAAAAAGTATAAAATTTATGTTGTTTGGTGTCGTTAGCGATACGCATAATAATTATAAAAATATAGAAAAGATAATTTCATTATTCAATGAAAAAACTCTTGAATTTGTTATTCACACAGGGGATATATCTAATACTAAGGCCTTAGAAAAGTTTTCTAGGTTAAATTGTTCGCTTTACGGAGTGTTTGGTAATAATGATAGGACTGAGCAAGGACTTGCAGAGGTTGCAAAAAAAAATTGTTTCCAAATAGTTAATCCTCCCCTTCAGCTTAATAAGGGAGGAAAGAAAATTGCTGTATTTCACGAGCCTAATGATATTGATGAATATTTATTGAAAAATAGAGATATTGATATAGTTCTTCATGGACATACTCATAGATTCAGAGAAGAAATTGTTAATAAAGTTTTGATTTACAATCCTGGTGAATCAGCTGGAATGTTAAAAGAAAAAAATGCAATAGGAATAGTAGATCTCAATTCTCTATCTGCCGAAAGAATCTTCTTTTGATATGAATCAATATAAATGTAAGAATACCTGAAATAGGAAGAGTTAGTGCCAAAGGCCTAAGGGGTCTTAACGAAAAATCCCTTTCAAGAATCAAATCATACATAAATACAAATATAGAGGGTGCAAGGTCAGGTCTATTTAGGTCTATCTGAGTCGGTGTGACTAATGCTATAAAGAGCAAAGTTAAGAAGAAGTTTCTGTGTTTAAGAAATCTTGGAACCATGTAAAAACAAGCAAGATAAGAAAATATACAATAGATAGTCCAATACATTTTATTTAAGAAGATTACCTAAGTCTTTTTGAATTAAGTCTCTTCTCCAGGCTGTAATTTCTTCGTAAGCTGTGTCTAAGCCTTCTGCGTGAATTAATCTCAAAAAATATTTTTGAGCCTTTTTTGAAAAAAATAAGGTTTGATTAATGCCTTCCTCCTCAGCAATCCTCTTAATGATGATATTAAATCTATCTAATAGTTCTGCTTCTTGTTGCCTAGGTAGAACTCTATTTAATTCAGATATCAAATTATCCTTGTTAAATGTATGTTTTAGAATTTTTTTGATATCCTGATCATGCCATTCAAGTTTATCGTTAGTATGAAATTGCTCTTTCTGGTCCTCGTATAAATGCAGAAGGTACTCTACGTCTAGGGCAGCATATTGCAATTGAGAGGTCGAAAGCGGTCTTCTTATCCAGTTAGACCTTGTTTCTGTTTTTTCTAAGACTATATCTAGTTTTTTTTCTACTAGAGCTTGATAGCTAATTGAATAATCTTGAGAAAGCAAAGAATGTGCAAGTTGTGTATCGAAGATATTCATCATTTGATTACCAGTCCAGGAATAAATTGCCTCTAAATCTTCCTTACAGGAATGAAAGATTTTTTTTACATTTTTTGAAAAAAGGAAACTAACTTGATCGTGGGGTTGATTTATAGCAATAGTATCCACTAGATAGATTTCTTCTCCATCATTTATCTGAAGCAAAGCAAGCTTCATATTATCCTTACGAGTGCGTCGAAATTCTGTATCAACACCTATATAAGGTTTCAATAATAATTCTTCATTTAAGAAAGATAAATCATCTAAGGAATTAATATAAATATACACAGTGGTAACTATCTTTACTTAGCTTTTTGTAGATGAAGCACATCCACTATTTCTTTATCAGGCTTATAACCGGATATAGCTTCTTTCAAAACTTTTCTAAGTGCCAATATATCTCCTTCTATTTGTGCTTTTTCTAGCAATTGCAGGAAATTTTCTAATTCATATTGAGTTATAGATTCTTCTTGTGCTTTTAGTATTCTCTGATGTTCTGTCGCACTTACATTGTCACCTATTAGTAGTTCTTCATAAAGCTTTTCTCCGGGCCTCAAACCTGTGAACTTTATTTCTATATCACCATCAGGAGTGTTTGAATCAATCAAGGCCATACCACTTAACTGGATTAATTTTTTAGCCAGTTCAACTATCTTTACAGGTTCTCCCATATCTAAAACAAAAACCTCCCCTCCAACTCCCATTGCTCCTGCCTGGATTACTAACTCAGCTGCTTCAGGAATAGACATAAAATACCTCACAACCTCTGGGTGAGTAACTGTAACAGGTCCGCCATCTTTAATTTGCTTCTGAAAGAGAGGTATAGCTGATCCAGATGAACCTATCACATTACCGAATCTTACCATTATCATTTTAGTATTATTTGGTTCTACCATTGATTGAAGAATTAATTCAGCAAATCTCTTTGTTGCTCCCATAATATTCGTTGGCCTAACTGCTTTATCAGTAGAAATGAGCACAAAGGTTTCAACGTTTGTTGCAATGGCTGATTCAGCACATATTTTAGTTCCAAAAATATTATTGAATACAGCTTCAAAAGGATTCTCCTCAACTAATGAGACATGCTTATAAGCTGCTGCGTGGTAGATAGTGTCAACACCAAATGTCCTACAAACATCAGTTACCCTAGCAGAATCAGTAATGTTTGCTAGTACTGCATGTACACTTGAATTCTTAGCAATATCTTCAATTTCATTTTTGATAGAAAATAATGCGTATTCATTTGAATCAAGCAAGATTATTTTTTTGGGGTTATTCTTTACAACTTGCCTCGATATCTCGGAACCTATGGAGCCCCCAGAACCAGTTATTAATACGACCTTATCTTCAATGTTTCTAGTTAAAAGAGTCTTATTAGCTTCCACTTCAGTTCTTCCTAAAAGATCTCCGGTATCTACTTCTTTCAATCCAGAAACTAGAACTTTGCCTTGTGCTAGATCAGCAAGCCCAGGGAGGATTCTTACCTTAACGGAATAACCTTCTATTTCTTTAAGGAGAGTGCGAAGTGTATTTTTTGTTGCAGAAGGTATAGCTATCAGAACTTCATCTACTTTGTTCTTACGAACAAGGTTTTTAAGTTTATTAGGAGGTAAAATTTTTATTCCACCCAAAAAAGTATTATGTAATGCAGTATTTTTATCTAAAAAAGCGATTGGTTGCATTTCCTTACTTACCCTTAGAGCCTCAGCTAGCTGTATACCCGCCGAACCAGAACCATAAATGACAACTTTCTTCTCGGCTACTTTTGTTGAAAAAAAATAATTAGCTATTAATCTTGAGCCTATAACTAAGAATATACTAGAAACAATTCCAGCAAAGAGACCAAATGAATCTATTAAAGATTCGTTATTCATTCTTGCATTGAATATAGATTCATTTATTAGATCAAAGAAGAAAATCCGAAATAAATAATTAAGAAAGAAAGCTAATGTTATTGCGCGTAGAATTAAAAAAATAACACCAAAGTTTATATATCGTACAACTGATCTATAAACTCCCGTTAAATAGAATATAAGGACAGTGAAAAAAGGTGTCCAAATAAACTTCAGAGAATCAAGAAAGGATAAGTCTGTAAGGTTTAGCTCACTTATAAAAATAGAAATATAAGTAGCTACAAACAATAAAAGTAAGTCATTGGAACAGACAATCAATACTTTTGTTTTCCTAGAGGAGTTTAAGAGGCTATTTTTAAAATTTTCCAAGTTCTTTCAATAATTAATGGGATATGTTCTTAGGGAAAATAACTTTTTTAAGAGTAAGGAAAATAATGTAGATGTCAAAAAATAGAGAAGCTTTTGAAAAATAAACTTTGTCTAAAATAACTTTATCTTCTATAGATAATTCATCTCTTCCATTGACTTGGGCCCAACCGGTTATGCCCGGCTTGATGGTGTTTATATTGTATAATTCTCTCAGTTCTACCAGGTCTTGTTGATTAAAAAGCGCCGGTCTTGGACCAACAATGTTCATATCACCTTTAATAACAGAGAGTATTTGTGGGATTTCATCTAAGCTATATTTTCGTAGGAGAGAACCAATCGAGGTTAAATATTTTTCTGGATTTTCTAGAAGATGGGTTGCTACTTGGGGCGTCTCAGATTGCATAGTTCTAAATTTAGGCATCATAAAAATTTCTTTATCTCTACCAATTCTTTTAGAGAAATAAATTATAGTACCTTTAGAAGTTAATTTGATCATCAAAGAGATGACAAGACCAGGGATAAAAAAAACTATCAGCATCAAAACTGCTAATAAAAGATTCAAAAGATAATTCATCTTACCTACCTTTATCAAAGATATTCTTTAGCGTAGATCTGGTTTTGGGGGTAAAGCCCGTATTTAATATTTCATAGCGATCATCACTAAACAGTTTTTTCATTCTAAAACCTATACCAAATGGAATATTCATAAAAAGTTTAATTAGAACAAAAGGAATACTAAATTCTGTATGTTTCTTTCCCAAAGCATATCTTAAGTCCTGCATGATCTCCCTTGTGCTATAAGGTTTATATTCAGCAACAGTAATTATTTCTTCAGTTTTTAAGGTTTCCTTTAAGACAGAATCTACGGTCTTACAAAGATCGTGGACATGAATCAAGTATTTTTTATTTTGTGTTTCAGGAAAAGGAGGACACAATCCATATTTGATAAGTTTAACCAAGGCATCGAGATTGCCTTTCATTCCTTCTCCATAGATTAATGCAGGCCTTATTATATTCACTTCCATATTAGTTCTCTTTGAAAATTCTATTAAAGCATCCTCTCCCTGCTTTTTTGTAGAGGCATAAATATCGTCCAAGTTATTATTAAGTACTAGGTCAGAGGTTTTAATAGTACTGAAAAAAATAAATTTTTTTACATTTGCTTTACTACAATTCTCTGCAAAGGATAGCACGGAAGAGTGATTAAGAATTTCATATTCAGATTTAGTACCTAAGCCTTCAACATCATGAACCTTACCTACTAAATGAACAACAGTATCAAGTCCTTTTAGCTCATCAGGCTCTGGAATTGTTCTAAGGAAATCACAAACAAGGGAGTTAGCTTTATCTTTATGGTTAGTTCGTACGTGACCAAGGATATTGTGATCTTGAGAATCAAGGAAAGAACAAAGATGGCTACCCACAAAACCTGAAGAACCAGTAATTAAAATATTCATCTGTATATTCTGAAAAAGTATTTAAAGAAAAGCTTTATAGGCAGTCTTAATAGTAAAATCAGTGTATTAGAGAAAATATTATTTGATTTTAAAGCTCTTAACATTTCTTTAGTAATAGTCATATTACTGAAAATATTCTTTGTACTTATGCCTCCTTCTCTCATAAGGACTGAGGTTCGCTCTAAATATCCAAAGTTGATTTTATTGATATGAAAGAGTCTTACGCAATATTCAAAATCAGCAGCTATAGTATAGGACGAATCGTATAAGCCTACTTCTTGAATAACTTTTCTTTTTATGAACATTCCTGGATGAGGGGGCATCCATCCAAATCTTAATAACCAAACCTTAAATTTTTTTGCGGAAATATTTCTTACTTCAAAATCTTCTTTATTTATAAATGAGATATCAGTAAGAATAACGTCGAGTTCTTTATTTTTAATTGCCGAACCCACAATATCTGATATTACATTTTCATCTTTGTAGAAATCATCAGAGTTTATAATTCCAATAAGTTCGCCTGTACTTACCTCTATTCCTTTGTTCATAGCATCGTAAATACCGCTGTCCTTTTCAATAATTAAGCGATCAATAGAATCTTTCTTGTCCCTTAGTATTTCTTGCGTGCCATCCTCGGAACAAGAATCTACTACTATGTACTCTATATCATGGTGGGTCTGACACTTAACTGATTCTATAGTCTGTAATATGGTGTTCTTACTATTATAGGAGACTGTGATAAGGCTAACTTTCATTAAAAAATATAACTCTTTTATCTTCTAATATTAGCTTGGTTAGCAAGGTACCACTGGTAAGTTGTCTCTAGACCTTTTGCAAGGCTTACCTTTGCTTTCCATCCAAGACTTTCTAATAAACTTACATCCAAAAGTTTTCTTAAGGCGCCATCAGGCCTGCTTGAATCAAAAATAAGATCACCATCGTATCCAATAACTTCGGATAGAAGAAGAGATAAGTCAGCTATTGTATGCTCAACTCCACTTCCTATATTAATATGCGAAAAATTTTTTAATATCCTTTCTCTATATATTTTCTTGTCTAGATTTAATACGAACAAAGAAGCGTTTGCCATATCATCTACGTGCAGAAATTCTCTTAACGGTTTTCCACTTCCCCAAATTTGTACTTTATCTTCTGAATTTTCTTTTGCTTCATGAATCTTTCTAATCAAGGCAGGAATGACATGGCTATTTTCTAAATCAAAATTATCTTCGGGTCCATAAAGATTAGTTGGCATAACTGCTCTAAAATCAGTGTTGTATTGACGATTGTACGATGAACATAGATTGATTCCTGCTATCTTGGCTATGGAGTAAGGTTCATTTGTAGGTTCTAATTTTCCAGAAAGTAGATGAGATTCTTTCATAGGTTGAGGGGAATCGGCTGGATAAATGCAGGAGCTTCCAAGAAATAATAGCCTTTCTACATTATTCAAGTATGACTGATGAATTAAGTTACATTCAATCATGAGATTCTCATATATAAACTCTGCTGGATAAGCACTATTTGCATGTATACCGCCGACTTTAGCAGCTGCAATGATAACTATGTCAGGTTTAGTGTTAGATAAAAACTTTGCCACCGCAGCTTGATCTAATAAATCTAAATTTTCTCGAGAAGCTTCAATAATTTCTAGATCCTTCTTGTTATTTAACTGATTAACAATGGCCCTTCCAACCATTCCCTTACTTCCAGCTACAAAGATTCTCATATTTATTATTCGAAGCCCTTAATCACTTTCTTTGCTCAGTAATACATCCTGTTTAGCTTTCAAGAGATCATCTTTTACCATTTCGGCACACATTTCCTGAGCAGAAATCTTAGGTTTCCAATTGAGCTTATTGCGAGCTTTGGAAGGATCACCTAACAACGTATCTACTTCTGATGGTCTAAAATATCTAGGGTCAACTCTTATGATAATCTCTCCCGTTCGTAATTTAGTTTTTGATGAATCCTTAACATCTTTTACAATTCCTATTTCTGAAAGTCCTGTACCTTCAAACTCTATTTCAATACCCAATTCATTAGCAGACCAGAGAATAAATTGCCTTACCGAATATTGTTCACCGCTTGCTATAACAAAATCTTCAGGCTTTTCTTGTTGAAGCATTAACCATTGCATTTCTACATAATCTTTTGCATGACCCCAATCTCTCATAGAATCAAGATTTCCCAAGTAGAGGCAGGATTCTAATCCCATAAAAATATTTGATAGTCCTCTAGTGATTTTTCTTGTTACGAAAGTTTCTCCTCTTCGAGGAGATTCGTGATTAAAAAGTATCCCATTGCAACAGAACATACCGTAGGCCTCTCTATAATTTATCACAAGCCAATGTGCGTAAAGCTTTGCTACTGCGTACGGTGACCTGGGGTAGAAAGGGGTTTCCTCGTTTTGAGGAATTTCCCTTACATCTCCGTAGAGTTCGGAGGTTGAAGCTTGATAAAATTTAGTTTTATTTGATAAATCAAGTAACCTTATAGATTCCAAAATTCTCAAAGTTCCTATAGCATCGACTTGCGCCGTATACTCTGGAGATTCGAAACTTACTGCTACATGACTTTGGGCTCCAAGATTATAAATCTCATCTGGAGCAATTTCTTTTATGATCCTTGTTAAATTTGGAGAATCCGTGAGATCGCCATAATGCAGAATAAGATTCTTATTTTCTGCATGCGGATCCACATAAATATGATCTATTCTTTCGGTATTTAATGAAGAAGATCTTCTCTTAATGCCGTGTACTTCGTAACCTTTTGAAATAAGAAGCTCCGCAAGATAAGAGCCATCTTGACCTGTAATTCCTGTTATTAATGCCTTCTTCATAGGATCTCCTCACTTTGATTGATGAAGAATGAATTCTGAAATAATCTAAGTTCTTCCATATTTATCTTCTAACCTCTCTATATCATCTTCTCCCAGATAATTACCTGTTTGCACTTCAATAATATGTAAATCTTCATCATATCTATTCATCAAAGAATGAATTGTATTTGCAGGGATGTATATTGACTCATTTTCAACTAATTCAATTTCTTCTTGATCTTTTATGACTACAGCCCTCCCTGAAACGATGATCCAATGTTCAGATCTATGCTTGTGACGTTGTAAAGATAAAGAAGAGTGAGGATTCACTCTGATATTTTTAACTTTATAGTTATCCCTATCCTCGATTACGGTAAAATCACCCCACGGTCTAGAAACCTTCCTATGATCTATGAGTTCATTTCTTCCTTTTTCTTCAAGAATTCCTATTATTCTCTTTATATTAGCTTCCGAGTCTACAGAGGCAACTAACAACGCATCAGAAGAGTTGATTACGATCATATCTTTAAGCCCAATAGTAGATAGAAGGGCTCCATCTCCGCTAATTAAGAGAGAATTTTCAGTATCTACTGAAAGAACATCACCATGAGTAGAGTTTCCGAAGTCATCTTTTTCAAAAGTTTCAAGGATGGCAGGCCAAGAACCCAGATCATTCCAATAAGTATTTAAGTAAGAAACATGCATTGGGATCTTGAATTGATTTGACTTTTCCATAACAGCGCAGTCAATTGAGTCTGAAGGTATTTCTGAAAATTTTATTTTTTCAAAAGAGATGAAATCTTCTTCATCTTTCTTAAAGTTGAATACGTCTTTACATGATGAAGAAATTAAAGGGTGTGTCCGTTCTATACTGGACAGCAGGACTCTATTGGAAAAAAAATAAATTCCACTATTCCATGCATAGTTACCTGATCCTATAAACTCTTTTGCTTTATCTAATGAGGGTTTCTCATGGAAACTCCTCAACTCTAAAACTTCTTCCTCATTGAAAGCTTTAGAGTGTTCTAAGTATCCATATCCTGTATTTGGGAATGAAGGTTTTATTCCTAAAGCACATAAGGATCCACTTTCTGCATGAGGCTTTAATTTATCTATACATTTATATAACTCTTCTTTATCATCAATTTTATGGTCAGAAGGTAAAACAAGCATCAAGACCTCCTCATCAAATCTTTCTTTTAAGTATAAAGCCGCCAGGGTTATCGCAGGAGCAGTATTTTTTCCTTCAGGTTCTAATAAAATTTTTGAAATTTCTTGATTTGAATGTTTGATATCATTTAGTGCAAGGAATTTATGCTCATCATTACATAAAATTATTGGGGGTAAGGACTCAAAAGGGAACTCAGAAACTCTAGAAAGAGTATCGCTAAACAAACTATTATCAAATAGATTATCTAAAAACTGCTTCGGAAAACTTTTCCTTGAAAGAGGCCAAAGCCTAGTCCCGCTACCACCCGCTAAGACAATAGGGCAAATCTTCATTTTTTCTTTATTTCCTCATAATCAATGTATCTCCTAAGACTAAAACATCCATTTTAGTTCTTAAGAAACAGTTTAGAGCTTCTTCTGGAGTGCAAACTACAGGTTCATTTTCATTAAATGAGGTATTAAGCAAAATTGGAACATTTGAAATAGCTTTAAATGCCTTAATCAATTTATAATATCGCGAGTTACTCTGATCTACTGTTTGCAATCTTCCTGAACCGTCAACATGTGTAACAGCTGGGATTAGTTCTCTCTTTTCTTCTTTTATCTGAAAAACTTTCATCATAAAAGGAACATCATCATCTTCTTCAAACCAATTTTTTACTTCTTCCTTTAATATAGAGGGTGCAAATGGTCTAAACGACTCTCTCCGTTTAATTTTTAAATTTAGAATGTCTTTCATATCATTTCGCCTGGGATCACCTAATATAGATCTATTTCCTAGAGCTCTAGGCCCCCATTCCATACCACCTTGAAACCATCCAATCACATTTCCCTTTGATATCTCCTTGGCTGTAAAAGCTATCAAATCATCTTCTTTAAGCGAACTATTAATCTTAAATTCGTCAGGATTTAAATCTTCTGAACGTTTAGATAAAAGTTCTTGTATAAAATCAGTTTTGAAAGACGGGCCCCAATATGCATGATTCATGAAAAGATTATCTTCTATCTCATCTAACCTTGAAGAAAGTTCAAATGCAGACCCTATTGCACCGCCCGCATCACCAGAAGAAGCTGCTACATAAGCTTTTTTGAAGGGGGTATTTCTATATATTTTCCCATTTGCTACAGAGTTATTTCCACAACCTCCAGAAATACTCAGGTTGTCTATTTGGTATTTATCATGAAGAAATGACAACAAGTGAAAAAAAGCATCTTCATATACTTTCTGAATTGCATAAGCTATGTCCATATGATGTTGGGTAAGTTCTTCATTTGGTTCACGCTCAGGACCTAATAATTCTTCAATTTTTTGACTAAAACTATCATCGGTAACAGGTATGCCTCCATCCCAGGTGTGTTGAACTTTACCTCTATGATGAGTGAAATATTCTAAATTTAGTTCAAATAAACCGTTATCTTTTAGTAAGATCAACTCTCTTAACTTATTGACACATGAGTCTTTTCCATACGGAGCCAACCCCATAACCTTGTATTCATCGCCGTAATTCTTAAAACCAAGATAATGTGTTAGAGCTTCATAATATATTCCCAAGGAATGAGGAAAATAAATTTTTCCATCCATATCTACTGAATTTTTTTTTCCAACCCCCCATGCAGTACTTACAAAGTCACCTAAACCATCAATTGAAACTGAAACTGAGTCTTGAAAAGGAGAGGCTATATGTCCCGAAGCTAAGTGGCATTGATGATGCTCAATATGGACTATCTGTCCTTTAAAACCAGCGCCTAAATTTCTAGAAACATGTTTACCAATATCATTCTTTAAGGCAGAGGCCTTTATCCTGTCAACTAAGAAAGAGATATCCGGAAGATTCTTGACACCGTATCTGATTTTTTTTGTAAGGTTCTTGCTAGGATCTGAATTAACAGCTATGTAGTCGATGTCGCTAAGAGATAAGCCATTTTCGGATAAGCAAAATTTAATCGACTCTACAGGAAATCCCGCCCAATGCTTTATTCTCAGAAATCTTTCTTCTTCTGCAGCAGATCTTAGCTTTCCATCAATAACAAGACAGGCAGCTGCATCAGCATGAAAAGCATTTAAACCAATAATTTTAGACAAAGTAATACCCTTTAAGACATTTTAAATCAATTACTTTAAATTAACATAAAAAATAAGCTAAGAACCCTATTTACACCAATAAATTTTCAAATCCTTCGAGTAGTCGTTAAAAATTTTTTTTATTGGATATTCATTGTGGGAAACTTGGGTTTTTATAATTTTTTTAATTAAGGAAAGTTTTTCTCTACCAGTTATATAGATTATTATGCACTTACTTTGAGATATGGCCTTATAAGTCAGCGTGAATCTGCAAGGAATTTTCTCCTGGCTATGTACAATCGATTCTAGTTCATCACCATTCTCATCAAGAAGGGAATTTAAATTTTCCAGATGAGGGAAGATAGATGCAAAGTGACCGTCCTTACCCATGCCAAGTAAACATATATCAAAAGGTAGGTTATTAAAAACATCTTTCTTTCTTAAAAAAGGTTCTTTATGTTCATCGTAAGTAAATTCAAAGCTGTTGAATGATCTAAATATATCTTTATCTACAGATAAAGACTCTAAAATATTTAATTGGTTAGAATCTTTGCTCAAAGGATTAGCATACCTTTCATCGACTAGAGAAAGATCTATCTTGGTCCAATCAATATTCATTTCTGATAGATTCCTATACAAACTCATAGGAGTTTTTCCTCCAGAAATAGCAATACTGAAACGATCTGAACTGCTGACACTAGTTTCCATTTTTTCTTTGATGAATTCTGAAAGAGAGCTTTCTAAGTCAGGAACAGAATCAAATGTAAATAAAATCTCTTTATCCTTTTGTGTCAATTCTAGTTATTTCTTCATTTAATAGATGTACGGGGAGATCGGTGTGCATTTTCATATTTTCGATTCTACGAGAATTTAAAATAAAATTTATATTGAGTAAACCGAATAGATCTCCTAAAAGGGCCACAATCCTGATCAAAACTCTGATAAAAAAATCTAATATCGGTAAAGAGATTATAGGTTTTTTTGAATTAAGTGATATTAATTCTGCCAAATCATTAACAGAGTTTTTTTCAATATTAGAGATATAAAATTTATTGAAATAGCTTTTCTCAAATCTATTCCTGATTTTTATAATATCTTCAATCAAGCCAGACAGTTTATCAACTTCGCAAAAGTCCCTTTTTGCATCGAAAATTGACAACTTTATCCAGCCTATTCTTGAAACAATCTTAATAAAAGTTGAGTAAGGTTTTCCGGCATCTTCACCCCAGACAGTTGTAGGTCTTAGAATCATTAAAGGAAAATTTTCTTTGAACCTCTCTAAGGTTTCTTCTGACTTTGCCTTTGATTCACCATAAACCGTATCAGGGTAATATTCGAACATATTTTTAGGGTTATGGCCCATCTCACAAACTAACATAGATGAAAAATGAACAAGCATCGTTCCATAGTTAAGCTCAACTATTGATTCACTTATGTTGATAGAACCTTGCCAATTCACTTCATAGTCTTCTAATTTTTTGCCATTCAAGTCTGTTCTTGCTGCAAGATTTATAACCACATCAGGTCTGTAGTCTTGAATTAAATGGAAAACATCATTTTTATTTAAAATATCTATCGATAGATAGTTTTTTGAATTTCCTTCTAATATGTCTGACGTAAAAACCTCGTTATGAACTGAAAGTCTTTTTGACAAATTCCTTCCGATAAATCCTTCACTACCAAATATTAATACTTTCATTTATTCAAGTTAATTTTATTTAAAAAGGTATTAGTATGATCATACCAAGTAATTGGACTGTAATGTCTATCAATATTTCGTGCGAATTCTTTGTATAGTTCCAAGTCAAGATTTAAAAGTGTTTTAAGAGTATATGCAATACTTTGATTATCAAAAGAAATGCCGCATTTATTCTTAATATAATCCTCCCAGATTGTATTATTCCTAATCAACACAGGCGTTCCGACATCAAAAGATTCAGCTATTGCAAGCCCAAAACTCTCAGAATTTGAGGTAGATATGAAGAAGGTTGCTTTACTTAAAATCTCTATTTTCTCTGTATCTTCTATGAAGAGATTCAAGGAGATATTATTTTTCTGAAGTTCTTCTGGAGTATGGTCTTTCACATATGCTTCATAATCTCGAAGAAGAGTTGCTCCGTAAATAAACAATTTCCAATTCATTTCAGCTAATCTTGAATCTATGAATTCTTTCACAAGCTGATCAATTCTTTTGTGAGAATCAATTCTTGAAATTGAAACAATAGTTTTTGATGCAAACTTGTCTTCTAAAGAAATTTTTTGAGCTTTAGGCAATCTTTTATACCCTAAAATGTTTAAAAATACATTTTTACCTGGGAAATAGCCTTTTAGTGTTTTTTTTTCTTCATCAGAAGAACATTGAAAGTGATTAACTCCTAGCAGGAAAAGTGGTTTAGCTACTATTCTAAAAAATGGATTTTTTAATTTGCTTCCAGAATTAAAAGCTTTTTTGTTTAACATACCCCTAGGGTTTACAACTATGTTACATTTATAAAAAATGCCCATTAAAACAATTGTTATAATTTCAAGTCGCCATATAAAGTTAATATGCATTACTCTTTTTTCCCTCGAAACTTGCTTTAAAGATCTATGGATTCCCAAAATTAATCCTACTTGGGACTTATAAGCAAACAATTGAGATAAATTTTTTGAAGAGTTATCTGATAAGTATTGGGATCTACAAAAAACTATATTTTTTAAAAAAAGCTTATCTAAGGATTTTGAGAACTCAGGGATGCTTACACTTGGGCCACCAGATTTACCATCTAATCTTTCCGCAAAAATTAACACTATCTTTAATTTCTTATGAAAGGCTGTAAAGAGACTTTATTCTTAAATGACCAGAAAAAGATAAGTCCAATAGAGGTTAAGATCACTATATTCTTCATATGTCCTGTGATTAATACAAAGTCATTCCTGTGAACATAAAATGATAAGAAGCCAATGAAAAAAGTAAATAAAACAAATTTATTTTTTGACCTTAAGAATGACAGATTAAATTGTAAAATTAGAAAAATAATGAAAATTGCGAGAATAGCCACTGCTCCGTATCCACCTGCCTGATACATTTCACCCCATATTGAACTTCCTAGACCATAAGAAAATCCTGGATTGGCATAACCTTCAATTACAGTTGAGAATCGTGATTTTTCTTCATCGATACCGGTTATAAAATCGACCATAGGTATGGAGCCTACAAATGCGTCTTTAAAAGAATATTCCTGGCTAAGATCTATTGCAGAAGAAAGTGATAAATTACTTGCAGCCTGTCCAAACTCTGCAGAAAATGCTGCGTATACAAAAAACTCAAAGAAGCTACCAAATCTAGGATCTTGTTCAATTATAGTAGTAATAGTTGAGAGGTCTCCAAGCTTAAGACCAATGTATGAGAACTTGTAAATAACAAAAAAAGCAAACACAGAAGAAACTACCAATAAAGGCTTATAGAGCTTTAGATTAAAAATCCTTTGATTGTAATAAAAAATAAAAAACCCTGTAATGAAAGTAACAACCGCTGCTGCTCTAAACCCAACAAATACATAAAAAAGTATGGGGATAGATGAATAAAATGCATACTTGTAGCGCTGACTAGTGACAAAGAAAAGACACGCCATTGCAGCAGGATAATAAATAAAGAAGAAGAAAGGCAAACCGCTCTGAGCTACAAAGGACTTCTTTGAAATGTCTAACAAATTTGGTCCGATATTAATTAATGCTACCAAGCATGATATATAAGAAAGAGCTGTAAGAACTAAAAAGAAAACAACCGCATCTCCTTCATCATTCTTGTCATATTGAAGCTCTTTCTTGCCTTTTAGCAGTAAGTCATTAAAGATTGTGAAAGAAAAGAGGATAATCAGAATAATAAGTACTATTATTTGAGATTCATCAGAAGCATCGAAACTATAAGGAGGCACCCAGATTCTCCCATAAATAATTTGCCAGCAATATAGAGTAGTTGAGAGAAAGAAAAGAAGAAGAAAATCTATTTTATTTCTTACTAGAAAGAAAATGAAGCTAACAACAAAGAATGATTGGAGTATATTCAACTCGAAAAGTGTCTGTAATGACATATTTACTCTGCACCAAAAATATAGTTAAACATCTTCAAGTCTTCTAAATTGTTTACTTTTCTAGATGACTTCTTATCAATTATTATATGAGATACCTTTTTTGAATGTAATTTTCTATGTTTTTTATACCATTCAAAGTCTACTGTATGAATACCGCCAGTTTCTTCATAGAGTTTATCTCTCTCTAGTCTTAGCATTTTATTACTAAACAAAGGAACAAGTCCTGTTCCATCATGATTGAAGTAGTTTGATTCAGAAGGAATTACGCTCATCGATGAATTTGCTTTATATATATTGAGAACGTCTATAGAGTTTTCAATATTTCTAATATCCATAAATGGATATTCATAATTAATAATTGAAATATATTCAATTGAGCTAATGTCATCATAAGAATCTAATATATTATCTACCGTATCCTCTATGGGAGAATTCCACTCTGATAAAATATCGCTTCTCAAGTGAAAGTTATATCCATTCTTTAAACAAAAATCTCGGACATTGTGATTATTTGAAGAAATTAATATATCTTTAATTCGTTTTGATCCTTTTAACTTTTCAATAACTAGATTTAGAAGATTAGAAGTATGGAAAGGCTCTAAAGCTAAATCTTGCCCGTCATCTCTAATTGGAATAATTGCAAGAATGTTACATTTATCTGATATTTCTGAGTTAGATGAAAGGATCCTAGAGCGAGTTGAAAGAATTTTTTCTTCGTTTTTGGACAAACTATTGAGGTGCTGTCTATAATAAAAAAGGGGCAAACTGATATTTGAGACTTTGAAGTTTTCAGCTATTTTTGTCCAAATTTCATATCCATCCTGACAATCGTATTCTTCTGAGTAATTGCCAACTTTTTCTAAAACACTTTTTCTAAACATTGTGCAAGCACCGTGAGCTGGCTGATCCATCATCTCAACATCTTCAAAATCATGTCTTCTCTCTTGTCCAAAAACTTCACCTTTAGGATCTACTAAAAAATAATCAGGAAAAACTAGAGCAAGGTCTTCATCTTCGAGTAGTTTTTTAGACATCAGATGTAGCGCATTCTTATCAAGAAAATCGTCAGCATCCAATCTCATTACAAACTTCCCTTTTGCTAATCCAATTGCAACGTTATTGGTTTTATTTAAACCTAGATTTTCTTGGAAAAGAATCCTTACCTTAGGGTGCGATTTATATTTATTAATCTTTTCTCGAGAATCATCGGTTGACCCGTCATCTATTATTATAAGCTCGAAGTCACTTAGATTTTGAGATAAGACAGAATCTATGGCCTTTTGGACATAATCTTGATAATTAAAACAAGTTATATAAACAGTTATCAAAGGGTCATTACTATATTCTTTCCAGTTTATAGAGGTGTTGTAACGTTCTGGAATTGCACGTTGTTCAACCTTAGAATTTATTTTGATCTCCTCAGGGTTATTCTTAAAGAAAGCTTTGATGTCATTTAAGTCGTAATCATATTTTTTACCCTTGTTTGCTAGATGAGTTATTAGATCAGATATGACTTGGTAGTCTTCTTGGGTATCTAGCGTAAGTCTAATTTTAGAAAAATCATCTTCAACATCCAGGGAAGAAGCTACGAAGTGTTCTTGAACATCTTTGAAGTAATTCGTCAAATATTCAGAACCAGAGGTATCTACTGCATTATCATGAATAAACTCGAGGACTTTTTTACTAAAGATCTCAACTTCTGTACCACTAGGGAGGTTTTTAGCATCTGTATAGTCAGAATTATTCAGTTTAAAATTCTCTATGGTTTTTTCTAGATAATCTGGATCAATTAGAATGTCATCACCTGTAATTCTTAAGATAATATCGTGATCAGGGTTATCATTTATACCTAGCATCATTCTATTGAGAACGTTCTCTTCGGGACCTCTGTACACTTTATATCCAAGATTAGAGATCAATATGGCCAGTTCATCATCGGAAGAGGATATAGAGGTACAAACCACAATTTTGTCTATCAAATCACGGTTTCTACTTATCTCTAACCTTTTAAGCAGATGGATTATTGATTCTTCTCCTGCTATTTCCTTCAAGGCTTTACCAGGTAGCCTTGATGAATCTGTCCTAACAACTACCACTGCTAATACAGAAGACTTCAAACTTACTTTAGAGGCCTGCTGCTCATTGAAAACATCTTGTACTAGCTCCTTGCCTATTAGGTCTTCATAAAAAAGAGATGAAATTGCTGTTTCGACCCTTTTCATTACTATATCTGATTCAGTGATGGTGTTTCCTGCCCTAAGATCTTTAGACCATACATAAACTTTTTTAGCCTGCTTCCTGTAAGTTAGTTCAGCATCAGAAAAAAAGGTGTCTTCTGTTCCATAAGATGACTGAATTTCTTCTATATTATTAAGAAAAGAAGAAAACTCTTGTGGTTCAAATGAAGAAAAATAGTCTGTTCCCTTGTGATTTCTATTATGTGTGATGTGTTTTTCTATATAACTTACACCGTTGAATAACAAAGAATAAGGAATGTAATATGATAATTCAGATTCTGCATCAATATGATCCATGTACCCATAACTAATTTGATCTCCAAATAACTCTTTAAAAAATTTAAATTTATTAAGGTTTGAGTCCTTAACAGGTGTTGGATAAGTTTGAAACCCATGCATTAAGATGATTTCATAGGCATTTGCAGCTTCGATGACAGGATTTATAAAATTGACAAGTTCAGGGGCGGTGCTTCCTCCAGCTGATATAAAAACTTTTCCTTGAAAATCTTTAATCCTAGAAAGTATCTCATGATTACCAAGGTCAGAGGAGTGAATTTTTATGCCATCTAGAGATTGTGTGATTGCATAGTCAAAAGAATTTGGACCAAAAACATCGGCATATACCTCAACATCCTTACGATCTATAGTTTTGAAAATCAGATTCCATGAACTTTTGTCAAAAGATTGTTTTTTGAAATGGTCAAACCTCTTGTGAGAAGCTACCAATAACTCTTCTGCATTATAAATCTGAAATTTTATTGCTTTCGCACCTGCTAATTTAGCACTTTTGAATAAAGCTATTGCTTCTTCAACTTTACCTTGATGGGCATTTGCTATTTCAGCAATAGTCGTGATGTTGCTTTTTATCATTCTAAAGTATTTTTTGTATGATCTCTTTCAACTTCTGAGATTCTAATGCTAATTCAGCGTCCCCATTTTCTAATAGGTCTGGGAAATAGTCCAATCCCCTTTTATCTATTATCACAGATTTTAGGTCACAGTATTTTGCTTCATATACAGATGAAGAAAAGAAAGTAATATGTAGTTTAGAATTCATCATCAATAAAGGAAGGGGCTCTGTACTTGATTTGATATATATATTCTCATTTTCTATGAAATATTCTTCCATAGAGGCTAAAAAAATATCTGATTCTTGCCTCGGATGAACTCTCAATAGCCAATTTACTTCTAGTTTTGAAGTTTTAATAAATTCAAAAACGAAACTATTCTTGAAATCAACGGAAGGCTGCAGCGTGATAAGAATATTTGGAATATTATTTATAGCTTCTGATGATAAATTATATTTTTTACTTAACTTTTTCTTCCAGAGTTCTATCCAACTATAACCAATCACTTTACTTGAATGCTTAGACATTCTTTTACACCAAGAATCTACACTTCTTGAAGAAGCCTCATTCCAACAAAGGAAGTAATCAGGTAAGAAAGCATAACCTTTATCAGACATGACTTTCCAAGAACCAAAAGCTGGGTTATTTTCTGATTGACCTCCGTGCTGAACGCAATGGTTTTTCAAGCTGAGGTTATGAGATGCTAGGCCAGAAGCCAGACCAAAATTATCGTAGTACATAGCTTGATATATTTGATCTACCCTTAAGAGCTTAAGAAGGTGAGTTATATACTTTGAAAGAAGAAATATATAACAAATCCTTATAGATATTTCCATTTCACTAATAACAGGTTTATCCAATGCTCCTGCTTCTATTTGAATTTTCTTCAAAACTCTTAATTTTTTAAACCAAAAATACTTAAGAAATATACCAAGTAAAAAGCTCATGCCCTTAATTAAAAAAACTTCTCTAGAAATATTTTTAAAAGGTTCTCTATCATTTTCGTAGCGGAAAGTGTAATCATCTAAATTGAAGATAATAGGCGATGCACTAGTTTGTTTAATGCCCTCCAAAACTCTATCGTATTTTTTGCCTCCGATTTCAACAAAGTAATTAGCATGGCTGATAAAAAGTTGATTTTTATCTTTAATTTGATGAAAAGAATTATCTCCTGATAATAATTGTTTTTTCTCATTTTTTTTTTGAATTTAGGATCTTCTGATTTTTTTGAATGAGTGAGAAAGCTAGTTGTAATCTTATTACAGGCCAAAAATTGGTACTGAAAAAATCTACACTTTCTTCTGTTAGATTGTCTTCAATACTATTTATGTAGGAAAGTATTTTTTTATTAGTATTGAATTTTGGAGACTCGTTAATCAAAATCTTCTTCCAAGATTGGCTCCATAGGTTGTAGATCTCTTAATGATTTTTTGCCAATTACATTATATATCTTATTAGCTTGAAGACCCTCTTGAGGGCGAAGAAATACAAAATCCTCCTGAGAAACAACCGTTCCCCTAGGAATGAGTTTATTGGGATAAGCAGCTCGTCGAAAAGAATTTATATGATCAGATGTAATTTCTGATTCTGTGGGTTGCTTTGAATGATCCCCTAAGCTATCAATTAAAAAAGGAATCCTCTTCTTTAGATCTAATACATCAGATTTAGTTAGAGATACTTTATGGTCTCTAAATTCTTTCCCTTCTCTGCTATCAGTAAAATGAAATTCCAAAACTCTCGCTCCAAGAGCAATTGCGTAATCTAATGCATAAGGATTTGTAGAATGTGAAGAATAGCCAATCGGGTAATGAAATTGATCAAGATAAGTCCTTATGACTTCTAAGTTCAATTCTTTGTCAGGAGTCGGATAAGAGCTAGTGCATTGCATTATGCACAACATGCTTTCTTCAAGGTATATAGGATTACATTCACAAATAAAATTTACTGTTTCTTGAACTTCTTTAAGCGTAGACAATCCGGTTGAGAGTATGATGGGCTTCCCTCTCTTACAATGGCTTTCAATAATAGGAAAGGCAGTCAAGTCTCCAGATCCAATCTTATAAAAGGATAAATAATCATCAAACTCTTCAAGTTGAGGCTCATTCCAAATAGATGCACTGAAGTCAACTTGATTTTCTAAACAGATGGATGCTATTTCTTTATACTGATCTGAAGTAAAAGTGAATCTATCGAAATGTTTCTTGCGATCTCTATCTACCCTTTCGTTGACAAGTGTATCTCCTGAGTAAATTTGAAACTTAATAGAGTCTACTTCAGATTCAATAGCTAACTGAAGTAACTCTAGCGCATAATCAAAGTTCCCTTCATGGTTACCGCCTATTTCAGCAATTAATTTAACTTTATTCTCTTTTTTAAACATTTTTCTATCATTCAAAAGACCTTTCACTCAAGATACCTTGGGGGGAATAAGAGTGTAATTATTTATATAATCTACTTGATATAATAACATTCTGAAAAAAATTAAGATTAATAAAATAAATTAGAAAAATGTATTTGGTTGCAGGAGGAGCGGGCTTTCTTGGTGAAGTCTTAATAAAAAAACTTTTGATGGAAGGAAAGACAGTTAGATCTTTTGATCTCAACCTCACCAACCTTAAACATAAGAATTTAGAAGTAATTCAAGGTGATGTATTAGATAAATTGGCAGTTGAAAAAGCCGTTGCAGGAGTAGAGATTGTTTTTAATAACATAGCTCAGGTACCTATATCAAAAAATAGGGACTTATTTTGGGCTGTTAATGAAGGAGGGACTAAGAACCTTCTAGAAGCAAGTCTAAAAAATAATATAAAACACTTTATTTATACTTCTTCTAGTGCAATTTATGGCTGTCCTCTATCTAATCCTGTCAATGAAAGAACTAAACCTTTACCTGCTGAAGATTACGGAAGAGCGAAACTAGCAGGAGAGATTCTTTGCCAACAATATAACAAGAAAGGTCTTACAAGTAGTATTGTCAGGCCTAGAACCATACTTGGAAGCGGTAGATTGGGTATTTTCCAAATACTCTTTGAATGGGTTCACCAAGGTCTCAACATTCCAGTTATAAACGAAGGGAAAAATATCTATCAATTTATTCATGCCTCCGATTTGGTTAATGCTTGCATTATGATAAGTAAATCAGAGGTAGCTGGGACTTATAACATTGGAGCTGAAAATTTTGGCACAATGTATGATGTTATATCTAACCTTATAAAGCACAGTGGAAGTAGAAGTAAAATAAAGTCAGTGTCTTCGGGTTTAACTGAGAAAGGAATGAGTATAACAAGTAAGCTCGGACTATCACCTTTAGGTTCTTATCATGCTTTAATGTACGGGAGGAGCATGTACTTTGATATAAGCCATGCTAAGAAGAAATTAAACTTTAGGCCAGTTTTTTCGAATAACGATATGTTCATTGAGTCTTATGAATGGTATTGCGAAAACAGGGAAGCAATTATCTCTGGGAAGCTAGGCGGTTCCGGCCACAAATCTGCCATGAGACAAAGAATTCTAAGGTTAGTGCCTTACTTTATTTAAATATGCAGATCTATTTTGATACTTATATTAGCTTCATAATCAAAGAGAACAAACTAAAACTGAGTCCTAGACTGGTTTGTAAAAGTAAAAAGCACATTGATCAATTAGATTTTCTAGTTAAATCGCTAATTCATATATATCTTTTCATCTTAAATATCTTGTCTGTACTTATTTTCTTTAAACCTTTATCTAACTTAGACCTCAGTAAGATTCCAAAATTAAAGAAACTTCTATTTTTATTTACTTTTTTTATAAACAAAATTGATCAAATATTCTTTGTAATAGTATCGATGCATCATTATGGGGAAGAAGAAATTACAGATTTAAATATAGGAGATTTGACTCTCTCTGATAAAGAATGTCATTTTAAATTTATTGTATTAGGCTCCGGCCCTTCAGGTGCTGTTACTGCATTAGAATTAGAAAAAAAATATCCAGGAGAGGTTCTTCTAATAGAAAGAGGCCTCCATAACAGCATTCCAAATACAAAACATCCAGGAGAAGAATTTATTAAAAAATGGTACAGAGGTGGTATTAACTCTACTTATTCACTAGACATGATTGCATATTCATCAGGCGCATGCTTCGGAGGTGGGAGTGAAATAAATAGCGGCCTTTACCATGAGCCTGATGAAGAATTTCTCCAAAAATGGGGTGATGAGTATGGTACTAAAAATTTAAGTAAAGAGTCTTTAGAACCTTTTGTGAAAAAGGTAGAAGCTCTAACCACCAAGCAAACGAGTGAAAAAACACTATTCTCGAGCAAATTTGAAGAAGGCGCCCGTCATTCCTCCAATGAGTATTCTTATTTACCTAGATTTCTTAATGAAAATGGTCACAGAAATTCTATGAGTGAAACTCTTTTGAAAGACTACATCCAAAGAAATGGAAAAGTAAAATTAGAACACGAGATACATAAGATTTACTATAAAGATAAGAAATGGTTCCTTAAATCAAAAGACAGAAAAACTGTTTACTCTTGTGAAAGTTTATTCATTTGTTGCGGATCAGTCTTTACAAATAACTTATTACTTAAAAGTAGAATCATAAATAAAAATAAGAAATATTTAAAAAGGTTCAAATTTCACCCTATGATCAAAGTAATTGCTTCTTATGATGAAGAATTGCAGGAAATTAATGATGATATAGCTGCTGATCAAAATATTGAATTTTATCCCAAATTTATAATTGGAAACGCTTCCAGTTCGTTGCAGTTCTTAATTTCATCTTTCCAGAAGAATATTTTTATAAAAGAATTTATCTTTGAGAATTGGAAGAAAATGAAAGTTTTCCATACTACATTTTCTCTAGGTGTTGGAAGAATTTACAATCTTCCTTTATTCAAAGATCCTATACTTACCTATTATTTGAGTAAGTCTGACAAAAAGAAATTATATGAGGGCTTTCTGCAAACAATGAGCTTCATAAAAAGCACAAATGCAACAACCTTGATTCCTGTAAAAGATAATCTCTCTTATAATCCTAAAGAAAATAAATCTGACCTTGTTATAAACAGTATAAAAGACATCAAAGGCTTTCAGCTCTCCTCTGTTCATATCTTAGGAGGGGTAACAATGGGAGAAAATATAAACTGTATTGCTAACTCTTATGGTAAGGTTTTTGATACTAACGGTTTATATGTCAATGATTCTTCCCTGATAAATACTCCATTACTTAAAAATCCTCAAGGAACTGTTATGGCAATTGCCTACAGGAATATAAATAACTTTATTGCTAGTCATGAAATTTATTAAATTAATTAGACCCAAGCAGTGGTTTAAAAGCTCTTTTGTTCTTGCACCCTTAATTTTTTCGGGTCTATTTAGTCTTGAATTATTTTTGGTAAGTACGAAATATATTTTTATATTCATTTTAATTTCTAGTTGTATTTATATTTTTAATGACATGATGGATTTGGAATACGATAAGCAACACCCTGAGAAGATAAAAAGACCATTAGCATCAGGAGATATTTCTTTTTCTGAGGCATCCTTTTATTTAGCCTTGCTTTTATCAATAAGTTGCTTGTCGGTGTATTACTTCCAAATTACATATACAGGTATGTGTTTAGTTTTTGGATATTTAGTTATAAACATTCTTTATTCTTTGGGTCTAAAAAATATTCCCCTCCTTGAGCTAGCAATTTTATCGAGTGGTTTTGTAATCAGGCTTCTCTTCGGTGCGATTGAAATGAAAATAGAACTATCTCCATGGATTATCTTATGTTCAGGTCTTTTGGCTTTGATGATAGCAGTCGGGAAGCGAAGAAGTGATTTAGAGCAGCTTTCAACACAGAACTCAGTCACAAGAAGGTCTTTGAGAGGCTATAGTTTAGAATTTCTAGATCAAGTTAATACTCTGTTAGCTAGCGTGACTATTATGTCTTATCTACTTTTTAGCACATCAACCTATGCATTAAATTCGATCGGAAACGGTGTTTTATGGACTGCTCCATTTGTTATTTTTAGCATATTGCGATATCTGCAACTTGTCTCGGTTAATAAACAAGGAGATGATCCGACTTCAATGTTACTTGGAGATAACATAACTATAATTCTTTTTTCAATATGGTTAATTTTATTTACTTCAATAATTTACTTAAGCTAGATTTATGATCAAACATCAAATTAAATATTGGTTTTTCTGAGCGGAAAGGGCTATCAAAAATGAATAATCCTCTTCTATATTTGTATGCTCCAATTGTTGGATATCTTGTTGCAGGAACTCTAAAATTTCTTATCAATTCAATAAAGCTAAAAAAATTGGCTTTCTCTGAAATAGGTCTAGGTAATTTTCCAAGTACACATAATTGCATTGTTTCAACAACTTTTTTTACTATAGGACTGACAGAAGGATTTACCTCACCTACCGCTACTTTAGCTATGGCTTTATGTTTGATAGTGACTATCGACTCTATAGATTTAAGAAAGAAAATTGAGAATCATGCCATTTTGTTAGAAGAGCTTTCTAATAAAGATAAATTTATCCGAACAAAGTTAGGACATGATATTTATGAGGTGATAGCAGGATATCTTATAGGCATAGTACTTGCCCTAATACTAACAAGCCTATAAAGCTAACATAAAAAATTAAATAATAACCTAATCAAGATCTCTAGTATCATAAATTTAGTGTTATATTTTAGCTTTATTGTCTATAGGTTTTTGCCTTAGGGTTAGATAAAAGATAAGTTAGACTTAGCAAACTATTTCTAGATTCAATCGAATTCGTAAATAATGATTCAAAGAAACATAAGTGATAATTACTCAATACTTTTAGGAGTACTAGGTCTCTTATTATTTTATTTCATACATATCTCGATTTTTCTATTGCAAGGAGGTGAGACAAATTATCTTACTCTTGGAATGGTAACTGATTTTTCCTATCTACAATTAATGACTAGTGAGGATATATATCTTAAACAAGGACTAACTTTCTCCTTCCTACCTTTGGTTATTGAAAGGCAATTTATTTCTTTATTTGGTTTTCAGAATACATGGATAATGTTGATCCTCTATAAAATTTCTTACTTTCTGATTCTCTTAGTAGGATTTAAGAATCTAATAAATCCTAAATCCAGAACCTTAAATATGATGGTAATAAGCTTAGTCTTATTTGTTTGTATAGATATTGCCCCATTTTGGGATAGATATCCAAGACCTTTATTTGACAATATTTTTCTTATCTCAATTTTTATATTTAATCTCTTTGTATTACAAAAAAGGGTTTTAAGTTATTTATCGTTTTCAATGTTTGGTTTATCTCATGCAATTTTAGCTTTAACCAACCCTTGGTCCGCAGTGATAATTGCACCAATGTCTTTGGTTTCAATTGTTTTGATAATAAGATCGAAATCTTATTTAAAGCCTGCATTGAGTCTTTTAAGTTTTCTTTTAGTGATTCTGCCTACCATCATATACTTTTATGGAAATCTTGACGGGAGTAGTCATAGAGAGTTTTTAGGTTTGAAAGATATATACAACTCAAACTTATTTATTCAAGATTACTTTATTTCTCTTTTACGAAGTAAACAATTCCTTCTAATCTTAATTATCATAATTTTTTCTTCCTTCTTTTTAAAGAGGTGGAATGAGCTTTGTATACTGATTCTCTG
>MDSV01238174.1_pt1 | contig 30817 bp, 24 predicted proteins | sample 810851 | NCBI WGS metagenome assembly MDSV01 (sample SAMN05326640, study PRJNA326480) | marine metagenome | isolation source: seawater | place: Atlantic Ocean: North East | collected 2012 | reverse complement strand
TTCTAGTGAAGGATATTTTTTTGAATTTATCTTAGATGATAATTACCTACTTGAGTCATGGAAATTACCCCTAAACGGAGCATCATGGGGTGGTGTACTGATAAATGAGTCTATTGCATATGTTCCTACAATGTCAGGCCACTTATACGCTATAGATTTGTCAGATGATATTGAATTTATAAATCCTGAAGATAGAATTCTCTGGATTTTCGAATCAAAAGGTGCAATATATAGCTCACTATACATAAGAGATAATTATATTTATTTCGGAGATTTTTCCAATACACTTTATAAATTAAACATAAACAATATTTCTAATAATGAAAGAAGTAATTTTTCTACACTTAATTCATCACTAGGAGAATGGCAAAAAGAACTAGATTCTTGGATAGGTACTCCTGTTGTGATTGAAGATGAAAACTTATTCGTTTTTTCTTTGTCTGGAGAAATTTATTCATTGGATGTTGAAACTGCTAAAACAAACTGGAAAACCAAAATCCCTGATGGTCAGATAGTTTCTAGTCCTGTTCTTTTTGATAGAAGCAGAGGAGCTATCACTGAAAGATCTCTCGCTATTCCATCTTCAGAAAAAAACGTATATATTATCTCTGTTTTAGATGGGAGAGAGCTCGGTATGTTTATTACAGAAGATTCTGTAGTTTCAAGTCCACTTTTTTATGATGATAGAATTTATTTGCAAACAGATAGTAATGAATTTAAGTGGTTTTCTTCTATTTCTACCAACCTTGAAGGATGTATCGATCTAGATTCAGGAGGTTTCTGCGGTGATTAGTAATTATTTTAGGATATTATAGATGGAATTTTTAGGGACATTGTGGTTAGAAATAATAATGAGGCCAATGATAAACAGTTTGGCTGTACTTTATTACCTATTATTTTCAAATTTTGGCCTTAGTATAATTTTCTTTACAATTTTTATTCGAATATTAATGATTCCTCTAACTATTAGACAAACAAGTCAGATGAAAAAACTTCAATCAATTCAGCCAAAAATGAAGGCTATACAGGAAAAATATAAAGGTAAGTCTGGTGATGCAAGAAGAAAAATGTCATCTGAAACAATGGGTCTTTATAAAGAAGCAGGAGTTAGTCCTATTGGTTGTCTTGGTCCTATGATAATTCAGATGCCCTTATGGATTGGTCTGTATCGGGCAATAATTCAAACTATGCCATCAACCCCAGAAGGAATGGCTAAATTATCTACACTATTTTACTCATGGAATCCAGCTATTTCTGTAGTGCCTTTTAACAGTGAATTTATTGGAATTTTATTAGTTGACTTAGTTTCGAGTGCATATTTTCCATGGAATTATTTATTGCCTCTTTTAGTAGGAGTATCAATGTTTGTTCAGCAAAAAATGACAACTAACCCCACATCAGATCCTCGTCAAAGACAAACAAACCAGATGATGCTCTGGATGATGCCAATTATGTTTGGTTTTTTCACATGGCAATTTCCAGCTGGTTTAGGAGTTTATATTTTATTTTCAAATATTGTAGGTGTAATAATACAGTATTATGCAAGTGGCAAGCAGCCAATAGAACTTTTTGGAAAGTTATATCTTGGAACAGAAAAAACACGTTTGGAAAGAAAGCAACTTTTAGAAATGGAACCTAATCCAAATCAAAATAACAATAATAAGGAGGAAAGTAGTAATGACGAAGATGAAGAAATTCTCGGGCAAAACAGTAGACGAAGCAACAGAAATCGCTCTAAAAGAGATGGACGTAGAGCTAGAAGAAATAGACATAAAGGTAGATAATCCTGGCAGATCAGGGATCATGGGTTTTGGCGGTGAACCAGCAGAGATATCAGTAACTCTTATAGGAGCTAAAAAAAATGTAAAGTCAAAAAAGAAAACTTCAGTTAATAGTAAAGAAAGAATTTCTAAAGATATAAAACTAAAAGATAAAAAATCTATTATTAAGAATGATGAACAATCAAGCACTCCTGAGGATTATGGTAGCAATGAAGAAGCTGAAAAATTATCCTCAGAATTATTAGATTATTTTTTGAGTTCTATGGGCGTAGTAGCAGATACTTATATTCGTGAAGATTCAAATAGTTCTAAGATTTCATTTGAAATTGAAGGTGAAGATTCTGCACTTTTGATAGGTAAAAGAGGAGAAACACTTCAATCAATTCAATTTTTAGTTAGAATGATTACTAGTAGACAATTAGGTAGAAAATCTAATATATATATTGATATAGAAGACTATAGAAGAAGAAGGATGAGAACACTTAGAAATATAGCTAGAAATATAGCAAAAGAAGTATTGGATACAGGGGAAGAAAGAATTTTGGAGCCAATGTCCCCAGTTGACAGAAGAATTATACATGTAACCCTTTCTAAGAATCCTAAAATAATTACAGAATCTGAAGGTAAAGGTAGAGATAGATTTGTTGTTATTAGACCAAAATAGTTTTTAATTTATGAAAAAAGCATATTTGTATGATTTTATTTCTATGGGCAGCCTTTCATATGATAGAAATAAATATGAAAAAATTATCAATGATAAGCTTATTCCTGGTGGAGCGGTGGCGTACTCGGCAAAAACTTCTGTTAATTTAGGATTACAAACTGGAATTATTACATCTACTCAACGAGAATATCCACTGAAAAAAAAACTTGATAATGTAGATATTTTAACACAAAATACATCTGAAATTCCGATATTTCATAATTATTTTTCAGGGCAAATTCGCCAACAAAAATTATTTAATTTTAGTACCCATATTACGAAAAAGGACATACCGGAAAAAGTATTTTCAAAAATTCTTTTTGTTGCTCCTTTACTTGATGAAATTTCTTCTGATTGTTCTGATTGGATTGATCATAAAATTTCTTGTTTAGTTCCATCAGGTTGGTTTAGAAAAATACGTAAAAATGGAACCATTCACCTTGAGGATAATATTGCAAAAATTCATAATGGAAAATGGGACATAATAGTTATCTCAAAAGATGAGCTAAAATCAACAAATACCAGATTGTCAACTCTCAAGAAAAAATCTAATTATCTTTGTGTAACCAAAGGAGGAGAAGGAGTTCAAATTTTTTATGAGAAGGAAATTTTTTCGATACCCGCATTTGAAGTTGAATATAAAGATCTCAATGGAGCAGGAGATGTTTGGGCTGCTTCTTTCACTATAGCAATTTCACAAGGTAAAAATATTTTAGAATCGGCATACTTTGCTAATGCTTGCTCTGCGATTTCTATTAAGTTTGAAGGATTAGATTTTAGTTTATTGAATTCAGAAATTTATCGTTTAATTAATGCTAAATGATTATTAATTTCATTAACCACATGGTTTCTATTGAGTAAACCACCTGACTGCTTCCATATTACAGTATTTTTACTTGATAGAATTATGTAGCTTGGTGTAGTAAAAGCGTTTAAGTTTTTTATTGTATCGAAGTTTTTTTTATTGCTTACATCTAACTTAATGATCATCACATCAAAATTAAATTCTTTATTTAAATCAACTTCTAAATCCCTTAATATAGGTTCATTAATTATACAACCAATGCACGTTTGTGAGTATACTTGAACGAACTTCACTTTATCACTACTTAGCATCTCGTTTGATTTTACATTTCCATCTAATTCTTTAGGAGAAAAGGAATTAATTATTATAATTATTCCTAAAATTATTAGGAATAATAAAGAAAATAAGATAAGTTTGTTTTTTGTTATTTTGGAGATTAAGAAGAATAAAATTATCAGTAAAATCGGGGCGAAAATAACTAATGAGTAGTGATTAATAAAATTATTCATTAACTAAATTTTTCCAAGCATAAGTATGGAAGATCCAGCTATTATCCATAATATTATGTTGATAATTGTAGGTAAATCAGACAATAAAATTTTTTCTGGAGTTTCTCCTTTATTATCATGATGAATTAAATATATATATCGTAATATTCCGAAAGCAACAAAAGGAATTGTTATCATCATAGAGTTGTTTTCAGGCACATTTGAATTAGATTCAGAGTTAAATGTATATAGAGTATAACAAATAAGAGTTGCTGAAGAAACAACATTTAAAATACTTTCAAGAAATGGTACTGAATATTTGCTTAATACTAATCTTTGATCGTAATTAGTAGGTTGCTTTAAATTTTTTATCTCTGACTTACGTTTACCAATAGCTAACATTAATGATCCAAGTCCAGTAACTACATAAAGCCATGGAGAAATTGCTAAGTCTAATTCTATCTGATTTTCATTAATTGTAATTATAGAATGATCAATCGCAATTGATCCCATAATAGCTCTAATTACGAAACTCGCTGAAATACATAAAATATCTACTATAGCTAAATTCTTAAGATATATGCTGTATAGAATATTTAGTATTAAGTATAAAAAAGTTGCTAAAAACATCTGACTAGAGATAACAGTAGAAAAAATTAGACTAGAAACTACTAATATTGAAGCTATAAATATAGCTAAATTAATTGAAATATCACCTTTTGCAATTGGCCTATATTTTTTTTTAGGATGATTTTTATCCTGATTTATATCAAGCAAATCATTAATATAGTACACCGCAGTAGACATAAGTATAGAAATTAAAAAAGCGAATAATGACTTCAAAATTATTGCCATCATTCCAGAAATATCTTCCTGGTTAAACCAAATGTTTATGGTGAAGAAAAGAGGAACTAAAACAAGAAAATTCTTAGTAATCTGCTGAGGCCTAGAGGTAATTAATATTTGTTTAACTTTTTTCATCACTATATAGAGTTTACAATAATATAATCAGATTATGATATAAAATGTTTTGTAATTATAATGTCAAAAAAAGAAAAAATTAAACTTAATGATCTTTTACTAGAGAAAAATATAGCAAAAAGCCTAAGACACGCTGAAGCATTAATTTTATCTGGAAAAGTAATTTTAAATGACAGGAAAATTTATCCTACCCCTGGGTTATTAGTCGATAAAAATATTGATTTGAAAATTTTGGATTCTCCTGAATTTGTTTCAAAAGGGGGATATAAGCTAAAATTTGCTTTAGATAAATTTAGAATAGATGTAAGTAATCTTATATGCTTAGATATTGGATCTTCAACTGGCGGCTTTACAGATTGTTTGATTAAAAATGGTGCGACAAAAGTTTACTCTGTTGATGTTGGAAAAGGGCAATTACATAATAAATTAAAGAATGATAAAAGAGTGATAAGTTTAGAAAAAACTAACGCGGCTTTTGGACTAAATATATCAGAAGTTTTTGAATTTTTGGTAGCAGATGTATCATTTACCTCTTTGAGTGCTGTCCTTCAAAAAAATTTGGTTCTCCTAAAAAAACACGCAGGTTTAGTAGTATTATTAAAACCTCAATTTGAGGCCAGGAAAATTTTTGTACCAAAAGGAGGTATTGTAAAAGATACTTCAGTTTATTCATCTGTAATTGGTAGATTTATATTTTGGGCAATAAGTAATAAGCTTAGAGTTTTAAATATATCAAAATATAATTATGACAAGGATAATATTAATACTGAGTTTTTAATTTACTTAAGAAAATATTAATAATAATTTTGATAATACTTACTATATTTTCTTGACCAAAATTCATTTCAAAGTTAGAGTGACAGTGTGTATCAATATTTTCTTTAATTATTATTCAAATTGACAAAAAAAAATTATTTCTATAGACAAGATAAACCACATGAGGAATGTGGTATTGTTGGGATATACAATCCAAAAAACAATGTTGCTAAAGATTTATTTTTTGGTTTATTTTCTTTGCAACATAGAGGGCAAGAAAGTGCTGGTATAGCTACTTCTTCAGGTTTTGGTATTAATTTAGAAGCAAATATGGGATTAGTTTCTCAGGTATTCAATGAAGAAAATATATCTAAACTGCCTGGAGGTGTTGGAATTGGTCATACTAGATATTCAACTATGGGTGGAAGTAAAAAAAATAATGCCCAGCCCTTGATAACCTCAGGTATAAGAGGGGAAATAGCCATAGGGCATAATGGAAATGTTATAAACGCATCTGAGCTAAGAGAAGAATTGTCTATAGAATTTGGCTCTACTTTCGAAAGATCCTCAGATACTGAAGTGATTTTAGAGATATTTGCAAATGCTCCTGGTAAAAATTGGTTTGAAATATCATCATATGCTATGAGAAGACTAAAAGGTGCTTATTCCTTAGTACTTATGAATGATAATGAACTTATTGCAATCAGAGACCCCCTAGGGATTAGACCATTATGCTTAGGAAAACTTGAAGATGGATGGGTCGTTGCTTCGGAAAGTTCAGCGCTTGATAATTTAGGAGCCGAATTTATAAGAGAGATCGAAAATGGAGAGACTATAGTTATAAACTCTGATGGAATAAAATCAAAAATTTGGAATGGCTCTAGTAAAAATCATAAAATGTGTATTTTTGAACATATATATTTTGCTAGACCAGATTCTGTACTCAATGGTGAGTTAGCTTATGAAACTAGATTTAGGCTGGGTTCTCAATTATATAAAGAACATCCAGTAGAAGCTGATATTGTTGTGGGAATACCAGATTCTTCCACTCCACATGCTGCAGGTTTAGCTGCCGAGTCTAAAATCCCTTATTCTGATGCAATTATTAGAAATAGATATGTTGGAAGAACTTTCATAAATCCTGATCAAAACTCAAGAGACACAAATGTTGCTAACAAGTTTAATCCTATGAAAGAGATTATCAAGGGCAAGCGCTTAATTGTAGTTGATGATTCTATAGTTAGAAGTACTACAATTAAGAAAGTGATTGCAATGTTAAGAAAGGCAGGAGCAAAAGAAATACATGTTAGAGTAGCTTCTCCGCCTATAAAATCTACATGTCATTTTGGAGTAGATATGGCTACTTTAAGTCAACTGATTGCTGCAAATAAAACTAATGATGAAATAAGAGACTTAATTGAAGCAGATAGCTTAGCATATCTATCAGTTGAAGGTTTAGAGAAGGCAACAAAATCAAAAAAATCTGAATATTGTAAAGGTTGTTTTACTGGTAAATATCCTATACCAGTTCAGCTTGAGATGGATAAACTCACTTTAGAAAAAGAAATAAACATATGAAAAGCAAAAGAGAGCCAAAAACATATTTGCAATCAGGAGTTGACTTAGGTAAAGCAAAAATTTTAAAAGAATCAATTAAAGATATTGCTGAGTCTTCTTTTAATAAAAGTGTAATTTCTGGTCCAGGAGCTTTTGGAGGAGTATATAATCATGATGATTCTGGAGAAGATTACTTAGTATCAAGTACTGACGGAGTTGGAACTAAATTAAGAATTGCAAATCTATTAAATAGTCATTTTACTGTTGGGGAAAGTATAGTAAATCATTGTATTAATGATATTTTACCAGCAGGTGCAAGGCCTTTATTTTTTTTAGATTATATAGGAGCTAATGGATTTGATACAGATAAAGTTCAGCAGATAATTAAAGGGATTTCATATGCTTGTAAAGAGGCTAATTGTGTTCTTTTGGGGGGCGAAACAGCATCGATGCCAGATACATATAATAATGAAGATTATGATTTGGTTGGCTTTATTGTGGGAAAAGTAAAAAAAATAGATTATTTGTCCCCGTTAAAAACTAAGGCAGGTGATTTGATTTTAGGGTTACCTTCAAATGGACTGCATACCAATGGATATTCTTTGGTGAGGAATATTTTTGATACAGAAAATAATCCTGAAAATTTAAACGAGATAGTTCCGAATACGAATCAAAAATTAGGAAAAATTCTTTTACTTCCACATAAAAGCTACCTAAGTGAACTTTCTCCAATATTGAAAAAAATCAATGGTCTATCTCATATAACTGGAGGTGGATTCTTAAAAAATATACCGAGATCCATAGACAAAAATTTATTAGCGGAAATAGAATTAAGTAGCTGGAAAACTCCGCCAATATATGACTTTATCCAAGATCAAGGTAACGTAGATTTAGATGAAATGTATAGGGTATTTAATATGGGAATTGGGATGGCTGTTATTATTAATCCGGATAAATATCATGAAATAAAGCAACAGCTACCTGATTCAATTTTAATCGGAAGGCTAGTTGAAAATTTAAATGAAAAAAATAATGTAAAATTAATTGGTTTGTAGCCTTATAATGGAGGGTAAATTGAGAGCTTTAATTTCTGTTTCCGATAAATATAATCTTAAATTTTTAGCTGAAGAATTCATTGATCTAGAAATTGAAATTATAAGTACTGGTGGTACTGCGAATCATCTTAGAGAATTAGGGGTAGATGTTGTTGATGTAAGTTCAGTTACAGGTTTTCCAGAGATATTAGATGGCAGAGTTAAGACTTTGAATCCCTTTATACATGGAGGTCTTTTAGCCAAAAAATCTGATCCAAATCATATTAGCGAAATTAATAAACATTCTATAAAAAAAATTGATATTGTAATAAATAATTTATATCCGTTTAATAAAACTATCTCGAATAAAGATATCACTATTAATCAGGCACTGGAGGATATAGATATTGGTGGGCCTGCTATGACTAGAGCTGCTGCAAAAAATTTTGAAGATGTTCTCATTGTAGTTGACCCTTTAGACTATCAAGAGCTTGTGGGGTGTATAAGAAAAAAAAATATTTCCATGGATTATAGAAAATATCTTGCCTCTAAGGCATTTCAACATACTGCTGCTTACGATGCTAGCATAGCAAGTTTTCTTGAAAAAAAAGAATTAAGCTTTCCTGATGAACTATCAATAACTTGGAAAAAAATATCTCCTACAAGGTATGGTGAAAATCCTCACCAAAAATCAGCAATATATTCTAATATAAATGAGAGTAATGGAATAGTTAATGCAAAGATTCTTCATGGTTTAGACATGTCATATCTAAATTATTTTGATGCAGATGCTGCATGGGAGATTGCTAATCAATTCGATTATCATTGTGTTTCTATAATTAAACATGCAAATCCATGTGGTTTATCAACTAATAAGGATCAAACCCAAGCCTATATCAATGCTTTTTCTGGTGATCCAATATCAGCTTTTGGAGGTATTGTAGGATTTAACTCCAATGTAACTTATGATACTGCTCTAGCCATGAAAGATACATTATATGATGTAATTGTAGCTCCTGGATATGAAGATTCTGCATTACAGCTATTAAAACAAAGAAAACGTACTAGGGTGCTTGAAGTTACAAATACCAATAAAAATATTTTACAAATTAAGAATATATCTGGAGGTATCCTTATTCAGGAAAAAGACATAAAATTTGATAAATATGAAGACTGGGAATGTGTAACAAAAGCAAAACCTTCAAAAAGAAATATTATTGATATGGAATTTGCCTGGAAAGCTTGTAAGTATATTCATTCAAATGCGATAGTATTTGCAAAAAATCAAATGATTAAGGGTATGGGTGCTGGACAACCAAATAGGGCTATAAGTGTTTATCTTGCAGGAAAAAATTTGATTAATGAAAAGGATAAAAACTTTGTGATGGCTAGTGATGCCTTTTTTCCTTTCCCTGATGGTATAGAATTAGCTCACAAATATGGCGCTTCTATACTTATCCAACCTGGAGGCTCTATTAATGATAAGAAAGTTATAGAATCTGCTGATAAACTTGGATTGGTAATGATGTTTACAAAAACTAGACATTTCCTACATTAGTTTTGTTATGAGTAAAAAAAGTATTGATATAGTTATACCTGTTTTAAATGAAGAAAAATCTTTACCAGATTGTTTGGAAAAAATCTTAGTATATATACAAACACATAAACAATATAATTGGGGTATAATCATCGCAGATAATGGTTCTGAGGACTCAACCAATAAAATAGCTAATTTATATTCACAAAAATATAAAAATATTTCCTTAATTACTTTATCTAAGAGGGGCAGAGGCAGGGCTCTAAAGAAGGCATGGTTATCATCTCAAGCGGATGTCAGTATGTATATGGATGTAGATTTATCTACGGATCTTAAATTTACTATACTAATAGCAGACTCAATTACAAAAAAAAATTATGATATAGCAATAGGTTCTCGGCTGCATAAAAAATCAAAAGTATATGGAAGAACTGTTTTGAGAGAATTCACTTCTAGGGCATATAATCTCTTAATACATATAATATTTCCATTTCCAGGTTTTAAAGATGCTCAGTGTGGATTTAAGGGTATTTCAAAGGATGTAAAGAAAACTCTCTTACCTCAAATAAAAGATAATGAATGGTTTTTTGATACCGAATTATTATTGTTATCAAAAAAGCATAGGTATAATATTTCAGAGATACCTGTGATATGGAAAGATGATCCAGATACCAGGGTAAAAGTAATCTCTACAGCATGGAAAGATATTAAGGGCCTACTAAGATTAAGATTTAATTTTTAGAAAAATCTCAGGTAACGTTTTATAATTAAAATATAAATATGACATCACTAAATGATCAAGATAAGTTTCAATCACCTTTTGTAACGTATAATTCTGTTGTTACAGGTGCTACAGCGGATAACGAATTAACTAGATCAATGACAATTTTGAGGAACGAAGGAATAAATCCTATAGTTGCCATAGAAATTGCATCTGAATCAGATGGAGTTTTGTGTGGAATCACTGAAATACAAACTTGGCTAAGAGATTGGTTGTTTTCTTTACCAAAAAATACTAGGGGACTTTGGTCTGTACAAGAGGGTAGCAATATAGAAAAAGGTGAAGTAGTAGTAAGGATAGTTGGTCCATATGCTTCTTTTGGTTTATATGAAACAGCAATATTAGGAGCTTTGTCATCTTCTTCTGGTTGGGCAACTGCTTCAAAAGAATGCGTTAAGGCTGCTAAAGATATTCCTGTTGTTTGTATGGGTGCTAGAAATATACATCCTCAAGTAGTTGGTATAATGGATTATTCTGCCAGAATAGGTGGCTGTGCAGCAACATCTACTGCTGTTGGCTCAGATTTACATGGAGGGACTCCATCCGGAACAATGCCACATTCTATGATTCTGTTGTTTGGAGATACATTGAGAGCCGTTTTAGCTTTTGATAAGCATATGGCTGCAGATGTTCCAAGGGTAGCCCTAGTTGATACTTTTAGAGATGAAGCCCAAGAATCAGTAGAGATAGCTAGATCTCTTAAGAGAAAATTAAGAGGGATTAGACTAGATACACCAAAGGAAAGAGGCGGTGTTACCCCGAGTATGGTTTTTGAGATTCAATCGAGATTAAAAAATGAAGGATTTGATAATGTTGATATTTATGTTAGTGGGGGTTTGAATCCTGAAAGAATAGCTAAATTTGTTGAAAGTAAGGCCCCAGTTATTGGATTTGGTGTAGGGAATTTTATCGCCTCTGCAAGCCCTTTATCATTCACTGCTGATATAAAAGCTATACAATCTGACAAATTAAAATCTGATTTTGGCAGTGTAGATGATGTTGATCAAATTATAGAAAACTTTATACCTATTTCAAAAAGAGGTAGGATACCTGGACTGACAAATAATAATAAGCTAACTAGATTATTTTAATGAGTTTAGGACTAGTTTTAATGCATAAGAATCCAGTTTTTTAACTTTTGCCCATTCAGCAACTCTTTGACCAACTATCCATATTATTCCATTTTCATTTTCTAATACCATTGCTTTATCTCTATGTCTTTTAGGTAAGTTTTGGTTTTTTAAGAAATTATTAGCATTTATTTCTCGGTGCATTCCTAAAGGTCTAAAAACATCATTTTCTGCAATTGTTCTTAGTTTGATGAAATTTAATGATACTTTCGTAGATATATATATTGTCTTCTGATTACTATCAGGAAACATACTTGGATATTTTTCTAGTTTTGCACTTAGCGAATAGTTTGTATTTGGAAAATTTATATTACTTGTTTCTTTAAGCTTTGGATATTTAAGTTCAGTAAAATTTTTGCTATTTATTTTTTCATATTTTGAAATATCACACTCATCTGAAAATACAAATTTATCTTTATCAATATAAAGAATGATTTTTCCTGGTAAATTTACTTTTTTACCGCTATTTCCATGTAATAACTTTGATATTTTTATTATATGTTTATTCTCTAAACTATCATTATGAGGAAAGTTTTTTGACCAAATCTTCATTATGATTTTTGCTGTAAGGTCAACTGGCAGAGAATTTAATTTATCTCGCCTAAAAATATTTTTTTCTGTAGTCATAATTTTTTTATAAAATTTTTCGGTAGTCCATTCTAGTATTTTAATTTCTGATTCTATATTTTTTGTGAGTTTGAAAATATTTTCTATGCTTCTATTTGAAACTTTCATCAGTTCAGGTATTATATCTAATCTAATTTTATTTCTTGTATAAATTTTTTTTTGATTAGACAAATCAATTACAGGATTTATATTATTGATTTTACAGTAATTTATGCATTCTAATTTTCTAATACCAAGCATAGGTCTAAAAATTTTTAATGTATTATTTTCTGAAAAAATCTTCATACCAGATATTCCAAGAATTCCCGATCCTCTTATTGCATTATGAATTACAGTCTCAGCTTGGTCATCCATAGTATGACCAATAAACACTATGCTTGACTTTAGTTTTGTTCCGATAGAAGAAAAGAATTTATATCTTTCTTTTCTTCCAGCTAGCTCGATTGAAATTTTTTCTTTTTTAGCAACCTTCGGGATATTAATTTTATGTGAAAGAAATTCTACAGATATTTGCTTGCATATTTCTCTAGATTTCTCTTCATCTAAGTCAGCATTTTTTTCTATTGAATGATTAAGGTGTAATGCATAAATTTTTCTAGAGGTATTATTAAAGAAATTTTTCAATCCTATCAATAATGCAGTAGAGTCTGGCCCACCAGAAAAACCTACTAAAATATTTTCGTCTAACTCGTGAATATATTCATTTAAATTTTCTGAAAATAATTTAAAAAAATTTGAATTATCATTCATACTTAATCAATTTTTTTAGGATTAATTTTTGCTTCAGAAACTTTTGTGATTCTAATACTCGTGATTTTTGAATCAATCATTTCATTGATTTCCATTCTAACGTTATTAAAATTAATTTTTGCACCAAGTGTAGGAATTATTTGAGCGTTATCGAGAAAAAATCCAGCTAAAGTTTCGTAATCTCCTTCAGGGATATCTAATTCTAATTCATTATTAATATCATCTATATTTATACTACCGTCCACAACAAATGTGTTCTCATTTATTGATATGTAGTTTTTTTCTATTCTTTCTCCTTCTTCACTTGATTTTCCTACAATTTTTTCTACCAACTTACTTTGAGTAATTAAACCCGAAATACCTCCAAATTCATCAATTACTAGAGCTATTTTATGTCCAAATTTTTGCATTTCTTCGAATAAATCATCTAGTTGCTTGGTTTCAGGTATAAAATAAGGTTTTCTCATTAATCTTGTCACAATTTGTTCTGCAGGAGAAGAAGTGCTCGGAATCTTGCTTATAATATCTTTAACTGATAATATTCCTACAACGTTATCTTGATCGTCTTCAAATACTGGAAATCTTGTGTGAGGATTATTATTATATACTTTCATAAAATCAGTAAAATTTGTACTTGTTCTAATCCATATTATTTCTGTTCTTGGAGTCATTAGGTCGCGAACTTCCATTTCGCTAAACTTAAATATATTATCTAGCATTTCTCCTTTAGATTCCTCAACTGTTCCTTCTGCTTCGCCTAGGTCAATTAAAGTTCTAAGCTCAGATTCTGTAACTATTGGTTTTGTAAGATTATCTTTACCCCCAAGAATATTAATTATTAATTTTGGAAATAATGTAAAAATAAATACTAATGGCCAAGTTATTTTTATAAGTATATTAACTACTTTGGCATTTTTCAAAGCTATAGACTCAGATGATAATACAGCCAATGTTTTGGGAGTGAGTTCACCTATTATTACTATAAGAATAGTGCTTATAACTGTTGCTACAATGGTTGAGGTTACTGTGGGATTTCCTCCTCCTATTGTAGAAATTGCAAGTGTAGTACCAACTGTTGCTACAACAACATTAAACATATTTCCTAATAGCAAAATAGTTCCAAAAAATTGTTCGTAGTTATTAAGAATTTTTAATACAGATTTAGCTCTAGAGTCTCCTTCTTCAAGAAGATTTTCTATCTTGTATCTATTTGAATCTAAAATTGCTGCTTCTGTAGCACTTATAAATGCACTACCTACAAGCCCAGTCAAAATAATTATTATTGATATGGTCAATTATTCACCAAGAATTAATATTACATAAATTATGATTATTTTATTTTACAATTAATTTCATTACTTTATCTATATTTTTTATAATTCTTCAGGATTTCGGATTATTTCTTCAATTTCCTGTCTAATTTCTATATTATCTCTCAGGAAAACTCTTGCAGCTTCTCTGCCTTGTCCTAATCTTGTCTCATTGTAAGAATAAAAAGCACCGCTTTTCTTTATTAAGTTTCTTTCTGTTCCGATATCAAGTATACTTCCTTCTTTACTTATTCCTGAATCATACAAAATTTCCATTTCAGCTTTTTTAAAAGGTGCTGCGACTTTATTTTTTACTACTCTTGCTCTTATTCTATTTCCAATTATCTCAGTACCTACTTTTATTGCTTCAGTTTTTCTTAGATCTATTCTTACGGAGCTATAAAATTTTAATGCTCTTCCTCCAGGAGTAGTTTCTGGATTTCCAAAAATCACTCCTACTTTTTCTCTTAGTTGGTTGATAAACACGCATACAGTATCTGTTTTATGAATTATAGACGTTAGTTTTCTCAGTGCTTTTGACATTAACCTTGCCTGTAATCCAACTTGCATATCTCCCATATTGCCTTCAATCTCAGCATTTGGTACAAGCGCAGCTACGCTATCAACAACTATGATATCTAATGCTCCACTCCTAATAAGATACTCTGTGATTTCTAATGCTTGTTCTGCCGAATCTGGCTGTGAGATTAATAACTTGTCTGTATCTACTCCAATTTTTTTTGCATAATTTGGGTCCATTGCATGTTCTATATCTATAAATGCAGCTTGTCCACCCATTTGTTGAGCTTCAGCTACAGCAGACATAGCTAGAGTTGACTTTCCAGCTGATTCTGCCCCAAATATTTCTATTATTCTTCCTCGAGGTAGTCCTCCAATGCCCAATGCGTTATCTAATGTTAGCGAACCTGTTGGGATAGATTTTATCTGTTCAAAGTTACCTTGATCTCCTAAGCGCATAACTGCGCCCTTTCCGAAAGATTTTTCAATTTGAGCAAGCGCTATTTCTAGTGTGTTATCTTTTTCTTTTTCATTCATTGGTTTTATAATATCTAATTTTTTTGTGGCCATTTGACTTCCTTTTATAATAAATAAAAATTTTATATTTTAAATATTAGCACATTTGTTCTATTATTCAAAATATATATGTCAAACAGTTTTTAATGAGTTTATATGTTTATTATTATCTTTTTCCTAATACTACTTCTAGCGTACTTTCACTTCTATCTCTTATAATGCCAAGTTTAATTTTTTCTCCAGGAGAAGTATATAAAGCCAAAAAACCTACTAAATCATCCATAGAGTTTATTTTTTCTTCATTTACTGAGGTTATTATATCCCCGTCCCAACTTAAATTATTAAAACTACCTGTATCGTGTAATAATCCCGCTTCATCACTGGGGCCATCAATAGTAGTGTCAGTAATATAAGCTCCGGTAACAGATCTATCTACTCCGGTGCCTTGCCTAATGTCTACATTTAAATCTGTTCCAGAAATTCCTAGTAATGGATAATCATGTTTTCCATTGGTCATTATCGATTTTGCTACTTTATCAATTAAGTCGCTTGGCACTGCAAATCCAACACCTGAAAAAGAGCCAGACTCACTAATTATTTGGGTATTCATGCCGATTACTTTTCCTAATTTATCAAGTAGAGGTCCGCCCGAATTACCAGGGTTAATTGCAGCATCTGTTTGTAATACTGCAGGAATACTATATGTAGAAAATCCACTAAGTTTTGTTCTGCCAACACCACTAATTATTCCAGTAGTTATAGTAAATTGTTCGCCGAATGGATTTCCTAGAGCTATCGCAGTTTGGCCAGGTTTTACTTCGTTAGATTTACCAAATATTAGAGGCTCTATTTTATGTTCAAGTTCATCAATTTTTAGTACTGCAATATCTGAAGGAGGGTCTGATCCAACAATATCAGCTTCATACTCCATTCCGTTATAAAATTTTACAACGATTTTTTCAGTATTATTTATAACATGAAAATTTGTAATTATGTGACCTGATTCATCCCAAATAAAACCTGACCCACTTCCTGAACCCATTTGATTATCTGTTTTTATGTATACAACAGAATTAATTGTATTTTGGAAAATTTCTGAAAAATATTCATCTGGTATTAGAATTTCATTGTCATCATTAAGATTATTTTCTTCTAAAATATTTTCTTCTAAAATATTTTCTTCGGAATTAGATAAAATCTCCTTAGAGGAACAAGATACTAATAAACCTAAAGCCATAAGTAAAATTATTATTATTATTGATACATTTTTCATAATATGTTTTTCATTCATACTTATATTATAAATTAAAAAATGTAGAAAAATGTTAAGAAATTTTATGTATTTTTCCATCCTGAAGATATTGGTAATCTACGATCTTTGCCAAGAGCTAAGTTAGAAATTTTTATCCCTGGAGGGCTTTGTCTTCTTTTATATTCATTTCTATCAATAAGATTTATATTTTCAATAATTAATTTTTTATTCATATAGCCAAATTTTTTCTTAAATTCTTTTGCAATTCTTTCTGGAGAAAATTTTTTTTCTACATATAGCTTAATTATTAGATCAAGCTTATCGTAAGGTGGTAAGCTGTCAGAATCTAGTTGATTAGGCCTAAGTTCAGCAGTAGGTAGTTTGTTTATAATATTTTTAGGAATTATTTCAGAGGAATTAGTTTTATTAATATGTTCACAAACTTCATAAACCATAGTTTTTGAAACATCTTTAATGCAACTGAATGCCCCTGCCATATCACCATATAAGGTGCCGTATCCTGTTGCCATTTCAGACTTATTTCCAGTTGTTAGTAGCAAAAAATTAAATTTATTCGCCAGTGCCATCATTATATTGCCTCTTATTCTAGACTGAATGTTTTCCTCTGCTAAGCCTGATTTTGATTTGGCAAATAATTTTTCGAGAGACTTATCAAAAGAATTATGAATATTATTTATTGGTATCTTTATCAGTTCTAATCCTAGGTTTTCACATAATGTTTTTGCATCATTATAACTATTTTCTGATGAGTATTTAGATGGAAGAGAAACTGCAAGAACATTTTTAGGTCCTATAGCATCCGTTGCAATAGCTGCTACTAAAGCCGAATCTATTCCTCCTGATACTGCTACTAAAACTCGAGAAAAATTATTCTTAGTCACATAGTCTCTTGTTCCAAGAATAATTGCTCTATAAATACTATCAATTTTTGAAAAATTAGGTACTTTAGATAAAATATTTTCATTTAAGTTTTCAAAAGAATCAAGTTTTATATTTTTAGTAGAGTATTTTTCTTTTCTTTCTTTTTGTTGATTTTTATTCTTATCAATATCTAAAGTTGAAATCATTAGGTTCTCTTTGAATCTTTCACTGGATGAAATAATTTCTCCTTTATTATCGGTTAGTAAGCTACCACCATCAAAAACTAGTTCATCTTGACCTCCAACCTGATTAGTATATAAAAGATGAACTTTATTTTTTTTAGAAATATTTTTAATTAGATTTATTCTTTTTGCATACTTATCTAATTCATAAGGTGAGGAATTAATATTTATTATTAATTGTGCGCCTTTTCTTGCCTGGATAGATACAAGACCTCCATCTTCCCAAATATCTTCACAAATACTTATTCCTATATTTATATTATTAATGTTAAATATTGGAATTTCCTTACCGGGATAAAAATACCTTTTTTCATCGAAAACTCCGTAATTAGGTAGATAAATTTTATTATAAATATATTTAATTTTTTTGTTCTGAATAACTGCAGCAGAGTTGTAGAGTTTATTTTTTATCTTATTTACAAAACCTATAACAACAGTAATATTTTTTACTGATTTACTGATTGCTTTTAGTTTTTTGATATTCGTATTAACGAAGTGATCGTAGTGAACTAAATCTTCGGGAGGGTAACCAGTTATTGTCAATTCAGGAAAAGTTAGTATGTTAACTTTTTTTTTCTCAGCTTTTTTTATAAATGCTATTATTTTTTTTCCATTGGAATTAATATCACCAACAGTGGTGTTAATTTGTGCAGATGCTAATGTTATTTTTGCCATGAAACTAAGTGTAACTAATAGATGGTCTTACGTATTTGCCTACAGATGGTAAGTTTGATTTACCCATTAGAAACAAGTCTATATTTCTTGCACAACTTCTACCGCTAGCTATAGCATGGACAACTAATGATTGACCCCTTTGCATATCTCCACATGAAAATATTTTTTCTATGCTAGTCATCATATTATTGTTAGTTGAAACATTCCCTCTTTTATCGTAATCAATCTTTAGGGATTCTAAAAGTCCCTCATGCTGAGGATGTAAAAATCCCATCGCTAAGAATACTCTTTCGGCGTCTATACTAAAGTTGGTATTGGGTACTTCTTTCATTGAAAGTTGACCTGTTTCGTTATCTTTTACCCATTCAACACGAATACATTCGATAGAAATTAAGTTGTTATTATCATCACCAACAAATTTTTTTGTAAGTACGTTATAATCTCTTTCTCCACCTTCTTCGTGGGCACTAGAAGTTCTGAAAGTAGTTGGCCAGTTTGGCCATGGATTATTATCATTTCGTTCAATTGGCGGCCTAGACATAATCTCCATTTGTACGATATTTTTTGCTCCTTGTCTATGAGAAGTACCTAAACAGTCAGCTCCAGTATCTCCACCTCCAATAATTACAACATTTTTATCTTTAACATCTATATTTTTAGAGCTATCAAAAGTCAAACCTTTTAACTTTTTGTTTTGCTGAGATAGGAAGTCCATGGCAAAATGTATACCATTTAGATTTCTACCTTCTATAGGTAAGTCACGAGGAATAGTTGAACCTCCAGAAAGGCATACAGCATCATATTCATTAATAAGTTCTTCTGAAGTAACATCAATGCCAACATTAGTATTAACTATAAATTTAACGCCCTCTTCTCTCATTTGATCTATTCTTCTGTCTACGATATGTTTTTCTAATTTAAATTCAGGTATACCAATAGACAATAATCCACCAATATACTCATTTCTTTCGAAAACAGTTACGGAGTGGCCTGCCCTGCAAAGTTGTTGAGCAGCAGCTAAACCAGCTGGACCAGAACCAACAACGGCAACTTTTTTATTAGTTTTATTTTTATTTATTATAGGTTTGATCCATCCAGATTCCCATGCCATTTCAGCGATATTTTTTTCTATCATTTCAATTGTTACTGGGTCTGAATTTATTGAAAGAGTACATGACGCTTCACAAGGTGCAGGACAAATCCTACCGGTAAACTCAGGAAAATTGTTTGTAGCATGTAAAGTTTCAATAGCACTTTTCCAATCCTGATTATATACATGATTATTAAACTCAGGGATTAGATTTCCTAAAGGGCACCCACTATTACAGAACGGAACTCCACAATCCATACATCTGCTAGCTTGAGTCTGATATTTTTTTTCATCCCATTTTGTATAAACTTCTTTCCAGTCAGAAATTCTTTTATTTGCACTTCTTCTTTTTGGAGTTTGTCTTGTATGATTAATAAATCCTTGTATTTTACTCACTAAAGCTAAATTCCTCTCTATTATTTTCTTTTATAATTTTTCCAAATTCACGAGGCAAAACTTTTAAGAATTTAGATTGATATGAATTCCAATTATTAAGAATTTTTTCAGCTATCTTGCTTCCAGTATAATTTTTGTGGTTTGAGATCAATTTTTTAAGAGTATCGATATCTTTTTGGTTATTTTCGACTTTTAAAATATCTGAAAATGACTTATCAAAATTATTTTCAAAACTTCCATCATGGTCAAGAACAAATGCTACACCCCCGCTCATACCTGCACCAAAATTCCTACCTGTTTTACCTAGTACTACAACACAACCTCCAGTCATATATTCACATCCATGATCTCCTATACCTTCAACTACTGCTACGGCAGATGAATTTCTAACAGCAAATCTTTCTCCTGCTAGTCCTGATATATAGGCTTCACCACCAGTTGCACCGTAAAGAGCAACATTTCCTATGATAATATTTTTGTCTGATATGAGGGTAGATTTATCACTGGGTTTAATTATTATTCTTCCTCCAGACAAACCTTTTCCAACATAATCATTAGCATCACCTTCCAAATTAAAATTTATACCCTTCACTAAGAATGCCCCAAAACTTTGTCCAGCAGAACCTTTGAAATTTATATTAATAGTATTTTCCTCTAAAGTTTTACTTCCTAATAATTTAGTTATTTCCCCACTTAAAGTTGCTCCAACAGTTCTATTTAAGTTTGTTATAGTCATGTTTTCACGAACAGTAGCTTTGTTTTTAATTTTTGGTAGAGAAATTTCAATTATTTTATTATCAAGACTATCTTTAAGACCATGATCTTGAGAAATACAACAATATGCATGGTCATTTGGAAGTGTTTCTGGCTTGTGTAGTATTGGAGATAGGTCTAATTTTTTTGCCTTCCAATGAGTTATATTTTCTTTAATTCTTAGTTTATCTACCCTTCCTACCATTTCATTGACTGTTTTGAAACCCATTTTTGCCATATGCACTCTTAACCCTTCAGCAAGAAACATAAAATAGTTAATAACAGCATCTGGAGTACCAGTAAACTTTTTTCGTAACTCAGGGTCCTGTGTAGCAACGCCAACGGAGCAAGTATTAAGATGACATTTTCTAAGCATGATACAACCCATAGATATTAATGCACCTGTAGCTATTCCCCATTCTTCAGCACCTAATAACGCACCGATAAGAACATCTTTTGATGTTTTCATTTGTCCATCAGTTTGTACTATTATCCGATCTCTTAGTCCATTTGCAACCAGAACTTGCTGAGTTTCAGCTAATCCTAATTCCCATGGAACTCCAGCATGTCTTATAGAGCTGAGAGGTGAAGCTCCAGTTCCACCTGAGTCGCCAGATATTAATACGACATCTCCTTTACCTTTAGCAACTCCAGCTGCTATTACCCCAACTCCTGCTACAGATACTAACTTCACGTGTACTCTAGAATTAGTATTGACATTCTTAAGGTCGTGAATTAATTGAGCCAAATCTTCAATGGAATAAATATCATGATGAGGTGGAGGAGAAATAAGCTCTACTCCAGGTGTTGTTTTTCTGATATATCCTATATATTCTGATATTTTTTTGCCAGGTAGTTCTCCACCCTCTCCAGGTTTTGCACCTTGCGCCATTTTGATTTGAAGATCCTTCGCGTTAACTAAATAGTTTGTTGTTACACCAAATCTTCCGGATGCAACTTGTTTCACTGCACTAGACCTAGAGTCTCCATTGGAATCTAACTCGAATCTTTCTGGATCTTCACCACCTTCACCTGTGTTAGATCTAGCATTAATACGATTGGTTGCAATAGCCATAGTCTCATGAGCTTCTCTGCTTATCGAGCCAAGTGAAATTGCTCCTGTTGCAAATCTTTCAACAATTTTTTCTGCAGATTCGACATCTGCAATAGGGATTTCATTTCCATACACAGGCTCAATCATATTACGAAGTGTCACATGGTCTTCTAATTCATTATCAGAGGATTCTTCAAACATAGTAAATATATTTTTATCGTTTCTTTTTACGGCATCTTGAAGTAAGGCAATAGTATTTGGATTCCACATATGCCTCTCACCAGTAGATCTCCACAAATACAAGCCTCCTAGATCCATTTTCAGATTAGATGGTATGTTATCTGGTGCAAAAGCTCTAGAATGATTAAGAATCAAATCTTCATTTATTTCAGCTAATCCTATTCCACTAATTCTAGATGTAGTCCATGTAAAATATTTATCTACAAAAGATTGAGACAAGCCTAATGCTTCGAATATTTGAGCTCCCATATAACCTTGCAAGGTAGAAATTCCCATTTTTGCCATAGTTTTTACCACTCCTTCTTCAACTGCTTCACGAAAATTATTTTCAGCAATATTTTTTTCTGGGATACTTTCTTCATTTAAAGGACTTAATCTTATACCTTCTATACTCTCAAAAGCTAAGTAAGGATTTATTGCTGACGCCCCGTAACCAAAAAGAGTAGCAAAATGATGAACTTCTCTAGGTTCACCAGATTCAACTATGATGTCAGCTTGAGATCTAATTCTTTTTCTTATCAGGTAGTGATGTACTGAACCAACAGCTAATAATGAGGGAATATAACTATGATTTTTGTCAACACCACGATCAGATAAAACCAAAATAGTGTAACCATCAGAAATAGCTTTGTCTGCTTCATGGCAAATTTGTTCAATTCGTTTTTCTAAATTAGTTGAATTATTTATTTCAAAAAGAGTTGAAATTGTTTTAGTTTTTACAGCAGCAAATTTGGTATTTGATTGAATTTTTTTCAATTCATTATCAAGAAGAATAGGGTGGTCTATTCTAATAGTTTTGCAATGATCCGGAGTAGTATCAAAAATATTAGGCCTTCTCCCCACGGGGACAGCTCTTTGTGTGAATAATTTTTCCCTAATAGCGTCTAAAGGTGGATTAGAAACCTGAGCAAAAGCTTGCTTGAAGTAAGCAAAAAGATTTTGTGGTTTATCAGAAAGAACAGCTAAAGGAGCATCATTACCCATTGAACCTTGAGGTTGATGAGCTGTTATAGCCATTGGTTTTATAATTAAGTCAAGCTCTTCTTTTGTATACCCAAAAGCAACTTGACGATTAATTAAATTATCCATATCAGTATATTTTTTTTCTTCTACATCCTCCAATTGAGAAATTGTTACGCGATTTGAATCTAACCATTCACCATAAGGATTGGCACTTGATAAATTCTTCATTAATTCTTCAGGTTCAATAATCCTCTTTTCATTAAAGTCTAATAAAAACATTTTTCCTGGTTCTAATCTTGACTTGTAAAGTATATCTTCTTCATCAACATTAAGAACTCCAGTTTCAGATCCCATAACTAACAAATCATTCTTAGTTACAAAATAACGAAAGGGCCTTAATCCATTTCTATCTAATACTGCACCAACAGCTGTTCCATCGGTGAAAATTACCATTGCCGGACCATCCCAAGGCTCCATTAAATTACCATGATATTCATAAAAGTCTTGGGTTTCTTTACTTATAGAGTCATTGTCATACCACGCTGCTGGAATCATCATAGCTGCAGTGTGTTCAATTGACCTACCAGACATTCTTAATAATTCAAAAACATTGTCAAGAGATGCCGTGTCAGAAGGTGAATCACTTTCGCAAACTGGCGTGAGATTATTTATTTTGTCTCCAAAAAAATTAGAATTAAGAGTTTTTTCCCTAGCTTGCATCCAATTTCTATTACCCCTTACTGTATTAATTTCTCCATTATGAGCTAACATTCTGTAAGGATGAGCCAATTTCCATGAACCTAGAGTATTTGTTGAAAATCTTGAATGGACTAATCCAAAAGCACTATTAAAATTTTTGTTGCTAAGATCTGGATAAAATTTTCTTAGTTGATCGACAAGAAGCATGCCTTTATATATTATTGTTCTAGAAGACCATGAACATATATAAAATTCTCTATTTATAATATCTTTTAAGTCTTCATTTGAATTGATTCTTTTTACCTGATTTTCACAAGTTTTTCTTGTAAGATATAAGCTTCTTTCAAAATCGTCGCCAGAACTATTTTTTGTAGATTGTACTATTAATTGTTCAATTCTAGGCATCAATGATTTTGCGGATTTTCCAATTTCACTAGGGTTTATTGGAACGTTTCTCCATGTAATAATCTTTAAACCATTCTCTGATGCGGTTTTCTCAATTATTTTCTTAATTTTACTATTAATATCATTATCATTAGGTAAAAAGCACATTGCCACTGCATACAAACCTTTATCAGGCAAAATAAAATTTAGTTTTTTTGATTCTGCCACAAAAAACTCATGAGGCATTTGAACGGTTATTCCAGCACCATCTCCAGTGAGTGGGTCTGAACCCGCAGCACCTCTGTGACCTAAATGTTCAAGCACTTCTAAGGACTGCTCTACTATCTTGTGAGATGAATTAGATTTGATATTTGCAACCATACCAACTCCACAGGCGTCATGTTCGAAATCCTCAGAATACAAACCATACTTTGCATTATATTTGAAGTTTTTGTTTTTTAATGTTTCATAATCTGTCATATTTAAATTCTAATATAAATTAATAAATTTCAAATAGAAAAAACTAATTAAAGATTTTGATATTTGCTAATTTCGTAATCAGTAACATAAGAAGAAAAGTTTTTCCATTCTTGACGCTTGTTACTCAATAATGTTTCATAGGCATTATTACCTAGGGATTTTTTTAGAAGTTTGCTATCTTCTGCTATATCTATTGCTTCTTTTAAGGTTTCAGGTAATTTGATTACTCCATATTTTTTTAATTCTTTGTTTGAAAGCTTTGCGATATCTAAGTCAATTGGATTTTCAATTTTCATTTGGTTCTTGATCCCATCAAGTCCTGAAGCTAATAAAACAGAAAAAAGTAAATATGGGTTACTAGATGAGTCTGGGGCTCTATACTCAACCCTCAAACTGTCTTCTCTGCCAGCTCTGAAGCTTGGGACCCTTATTAAATCTCCGAAATTATTAGTACTCCAGGAGGAATAAGTGGGTGCTTCAAGGCCAGGTATTAGTCTTTTATAAGAATTTACCCATTGGTTAGTAACTACACATATTTCAGATGCATGTGCAATTAAACCAGCAATAAATTGTCTACCTAATTTTGATAATTTGTACTCTAAATTATCATCAAAGAAAAGATTTTTATTTCCTTCAAATAATGACATGTGGGTATGCATACCTGATCCATGCCTATCATTGTAAGGTCTGGGCATAAAAGTTGCATTTATACCACTAAGAGTAGCAAGTTCTTTAGCGACAACTTTAAATGTCATTATAGAGTCAGCCATAGTCAAAGCATCAGTATGCCTTAGATCTATTTCATGTTGCCCTTTACTTACCTCATGGTGGCTATGTTTTACAGGTATACCCATTTGTTCTAGAGTAAGAACAGTGTCTCTTCTAAGATCCGACTCTACCAGGTCTGTAGATGTTTGATCAAAATATTCATATTGCTCATTTACATCAAAAAAATTGTCTTCGTTTCTATCATAATAATATTCCATTTCTGGAGATACATAAAAGGTAAATCCCATTTTTTTAGCTTCTGATAGATTTTTTATTAAAATATTTCTTCCATCAGAATCTGACGGATTGCCATTCGAGTCTAATATATTACAAAAAATTCTTGCAACAGTAGCTTTTGTACGCCAAGGTAATATTTCAAAGGTTGATGGATCAGGTAATGCAACTTTATCAGTCTCAGTATCTCTTATTGAGGCTTGTATAGAACTTCCATCAAAACTAGCCCCATTTTTCATTACTCCTTCTAGCTCGTCAATTGTTATAGCAAATCCTTTTAAATTACCAAGAATATCAGAAAACCATAACCTAATAAATTTTACATTATTCTCATTAGCAGACATTAGCACATAATTGATTGCTTCTTTATTATTATTATTCATATTTTTTCCTAATTCATTTTCTATATCTATTTTTCAGGAGGTACAAACTTATATCCTACGTTCCATTGTGTTTCGATAAAATTGTGAGTTGGATTATCTATTTTACTTCTTAATCTTCTAATATGCACGTCTACAGTTCGAGTTCCACCAAAATAGTCATAATCCCATACGCTCTTTAATAATGAATCTCTAGAATAAACTCTATTCGGATTAGATGCTAGGAATTTTAATAATTCATACTCTTTATATGTAAGGTCAATTTTCTTATCTAATAAATAAACTTCATATCTTTGAGAGTTTATTTTCATTATTTTATAATCTATCAAGCCTTCCTCTAAATCATTGCTTTCAGGATCTGCTTTAGGTATTAACCTTTCTATCCGAATATATATTTCTTCTTTCGAGAAAGGGATAAAGCATACTTCAAGATTTTGTAGTTTAAGATTTACATCATCTACCATAGTTGATGAGAAAATTATTAATGTAGGTATGTTATCTTTTGATAAATCATCTAATATTTTATTTGTAAGTCCTACTTCAATGCCTGGATTCCAGATTAGTGCAATATTAATATTTTTTGAAATATAATTATAATCAAGTTGATCTATAGAATTAAAGTTATAATTTTTATAAGCTTCATTCATATCACTAAGCAGTCTTTGGGACTCTGAGTCACGGAAGCCTAAAATACCTATTTCAGTTTTCATAAATTCCTGATGATTTTTTTTTGTTTGTTATTATGATAAATGTTTACAAATAATCATAGTATTTATTATATACAAATTTTAATTTCTGCAATATTATTTTTTTTTAGTAAAAAAAAGACTAAATATCGTTGACTTATTACCCTATCCATTCGTATACTTATTCTTTGTGACTTGATTTATAACATCAATGTCCACCCTGAATTTATTTTAACTGGAGTATAACTTTGCCTACTGTAAATCAATTGGTAAGAAAATCTAGAAAGCAAAAAAGGAGAAAACCTAAAACTCCTGCTATGCGTTACGTATTTAACTCTTTTTTGAGCAAACAAATTGAGAACAAAAAAGGTAGCCCTCAAAAAAGAGGAGTCTGTTTGCAGGTAAGGACTGTTACTCCAAAAAAACCCAATTCAGCATTACGAAAAGTTGCAAGAGTCAGGCTAAGTAATGGCATGGAAGTGACAGCTTACATACCAGGTGAAGGGCACAACCTACAGGAGCACTCAGTTGTTCTTATCAGAGGAGGTAAAGTCCCTGATCTGCCTGGAGTTCGATATCACGTAGTTCGTGGAGCCTTAGACACTTCTGGGGTTGAAGATAGGAAGCGCGGGAGAAGTAAATATGGTACTAGTAAAGGCAAAAGTTAGTTGAGTAAATTTATTATTAGAACGTTCTTTTTCAGGATAAGTATTTAGATGGCAAGGCGAAGACAAGCAAAAAAAAGAGAGATACTTCCAGATTCACAATATGGAAGTATTAGTTTATCAAGATTTATTAATAGATTAATGATTGGTGGGAAAAAATCTATTGCGCAAAAAGCAATGTATGATTCTTTGGGTCGACTAGAGAAACAAGTTGGTAAGCCAGCAATTGAGATTTTTGATCAAGCTATAAAAAATGCCATGCCTGCTCTAGAAGTAAAACCAAGAAGAGTTGGTGGAGCAACATATCAGGTTCCTGTAGAAGTAAGGCCAGATAGGCGTAATGCACTTGCCCAAAGATGGATTATTTCAGCCGCAAGGTCAAGGTCTGGCACTACTATAGCTGATAGATTGTATGAAGAGTTGCTTGAAGCCTATAATAATTCTGGTTCTGCTGTTAGAAAAAGGGAAGATTTACATAGAATGGCCGAGGCGAACAGGGCTTTTGTTCACTACAGGTGGTGATAAAAATTATGTCTGATAATGTTAATTTAAATAAAGTTAGGAATATAGGTTTTATAGCTCATATAGATGCTGGTAAAACTACTGTAACTGAAAGAGTACTTTTTTTCACGGGAGAGACATATAAGATCGGTAACATTGATGAAGGTACAACTGTTATGGACTTTATGTCCCTTGAAAGAGAAAGAGGAATTACTATTGGTTCTGCGGCTACCAATGCAAAATGGGATGGTCACATTGTAAATATTATTGATACTCCTGGGCACGTTGACTTCACTGCTGAAGTGGAAAGAAGTTTACGAGTTTTAGATGGAGGAGTTGTTGTTCTTGAATCAGTATCAGGAGTTCAGCCTCAATCAGAAACTGTATGGAGACAGGCTGATACTTATAAAGTTCCTCGTCTAATTTTTGTAAATAAAATGGATAGGCTTGGTGCAAACTTTGATTTTGCTGTTCAAACTGTTCATGAACGACTGGGAGCTAATGCTGTTCCTATACAAATACCCATTGGGGCTGAGTCAGAATTCAATGGTTTGATTGATTTGGTTGAAGAAAAAGCATATATTTATGAGTCAGCGGAGGCTATAGAACATAAAATTGTAGATGTTCCCGATCAGTATAAAGAAGCTGTAGAATCTGCAAGAAATCATTTAATAGAAAAAATTGCTGAAACTGATGATGATCTAATGATGAAATTTTTAGAAGAAGAAGAGATATCAGTTGACGAGATTAAAAAATCTCTAAGGCAAGCGACAATTGATCTAAAAATTTTTCCTGTATGTGTAGGTTCAGCACTAAAGCATAGAGGTGTGCATCCTTTACTTGATGCTATAATTCAATATCTACCTTCACCTAATGACGTTCCTGCCATAGAAGGAGTTGATCCTTCAGATGAATCAAAGAGTCTACAGAGAAAGCCCTCCTTAGATGATCCTATGACAGCTTTGGCCTTTAAGGTGGTTACTGATCAACATGTGGGTCGTTTAGTGTATTTAAGGGTTTACTCTGGACAAATAGAATCTGGTACGACTGTGTATAATTCTGCAACTCGTTCAAGAGAAAGAGTAGGAAGACTGATGGTTATGCATGCAGATTCTAGAGAGGAAAAACAATCAGCAGGTCCTGGTGAAATTGTAGCAGCTATTGGATTGAAATCGACTGTTACTGGTCAGACATTATGCCCGCAAGATCAACAAATTTCGCTTGAGCAAATTTCTTTTCCTGACCCAGTTCTATCTGTTGCAGTAGAACCAAAAACTAAATCAGATCAAGAAAAAATGTCCAATGCGCTAGTTCGCTTGGCAGATGAAGATCCTACTTTGGAAGTAAAAAGTGATGAAGAAAGTGGTCAAGTTATTTTAGCAGGAATGGGTGAGCTTCACCTTGATGTTATTGTTGAGAGAATGCGTCGTGAATTTAATGTTGATGCCACTGTTGGGGCTCCAAGAGTTGCTTACAGAGAGACTATAACAAAAGAAGCAATAGCTCAAGGAAAACTAGTAAGGCAATCAGGTGGTAGAGGTCAGTATGGTGATTGTACTCTTAGACTTGAGCCGCTTAAGGCTGGAGATGGTTTGCAGTTTGAATCAGAAATCACCGGTTCTACATTGCCAAGAGAATACTTCAAGCCCATCGAGCAAGGATTTATGGAAGCTGCAAAGTCTGGAGTTATAGCTGGATATCCTTCAGTAGATATTAAAGCAGTTTTAATTGATGGCTCGCATCATGATGTTGATTCATCAGAAATGGCTTTTCAAGTTGCCGCATCAATGGCATTCAAGGCAGCAATGCAAAAAGGTAAACCTTCTTTGCTAGAGCCTATAATGAAAATAGAAGTAGTCACTCCATCAGAATTTTTAGGTGATGTTCTCGGAGATCTTAATTCTAGGCGGTCTCAAGTTCAAAATATGGATGCAAGGGGAGAGGTTCAGGTTGTGAATGCTTTTATACCGCTTGCTGAAACCTTTCAATATGCGACACATGTTAGATCTTTAACAACTGGAAGGGCAAGCTTCTCAATGCAATTAGATCACTATGCAGCTGTACCCAAAAGCGTTACAGAAAAAATTTCAGGAGCTGGAGGATAGAATGGCTGACCAAAAGATAAGAATAGTTTTAAAGGCGTTTGATCACAGGGTTCTTGATTTATCTGCTCAACAGATAATGGAAACTGCAGAAAGAACAGGTGCTCGTACTGCCGGGCCTATCCCAATGCCTACTAATAACAAAAAGTTTACTGTTATAAGGGGTCCTCATGTCCATAAAGATGGAAGAGAATATTTTGAATTGAGGATTCATAAAAGATTGATAGAGATCCTTGCTCCTAGTTCAAAAACTATGGATTCACTGACAAGATTAAATATGCCGGCTGGTGTAGATATAGCTATAAAGTTATAAAAGGGATATTGATTGAAAATGATTATAAATGGACTTTTAGGTAAAAAAATAGGAATGACGACTTTTTTTCATAAAGATGGAAAATCAGAGGCTGCTACTGCAATAAAATTAGGCCCGTGTACAGTTACTCAGGTCAAGACTTCCCAGAGAGACGGTTATGATGCTGTTCAGATTGGATTTGAAGAATCAAAAAATCTAAATAAGCCAGATTTAGGACATCAATCAAGAGCAGAGGGTAATTTTAGATTTCTTCAAGAATTTTCTGTTGATAATTTGGATGAGTTTCAAGTTGGTCAAAAAGTAGATATGGGGATTTTTGAAATTGGTGAACCTGTAAAGGTGATAGGGGACTCAAAAGGTAGGGGCTTTTCTGGTGTTGTCAGAAGGTATAATTTTAGAGGTGGTCCAAAGACTCACGGCCAATCTGATAGGCACAGAGCTCCTGGATCTATAGGAGCTGGATCATCACCCGGTAGAGTTTGGCCTGGAACGCGAATGTCTGGTAGATATGGAGGAGAAAGATTTACGATTCGTGGGATTAATGTATTAGCAAAAGACGAAGAGAATAATATTATATTTATTAGTGGCCCGGTACCTGGGTCTGAAAATACTCTAATTAGAGTTGAAAAAAATATCAAAGGCAAGTCTAGGTCTGTAAATGCATATTACGAACAAGAAGAGACTCCAAAAGCAGAAGAGGCTCCAAAAGCAGAAGAGACTCCAAAAGTAGAAGAGACTCCAAAAGCAGAAGAGACTCCAAAAGTAGAAGAGACTCCAAAAGCA
>MDSV01207454.1_pt1 | contig 30817 bp, 23 predicted proteins | sample 810851 | NCBI WGS metagenome assembly MDSV01 (sample SAMN05326640, study PRJNA326480) | marine metagenome | isolation source: seawater | place: Atlantic Ocean: North East | collected 2012 | reverse complement strand
TGTGAGAAAAATGTTTCAAATTTTTGGGGGCATCGAGTCCGGGTGTCTCTTTGCGGTTTCACTGCATAGGGTGTCCGTTCATTCCGGGACACTGATAAGTACCCTCCATACACACAAGTGACGGTCCATGGACTGGAGAAGTCGTGTAACGGATAACAGGTGTTCACAGACGAGAATGCACAGTGACCGATCAATTTTGTACGAACCGTGTGTCTGTATGATTTGCAGACGAAAGAAACATCTGTTGAATATAGTAGGTGGCCTCTCGGCACCACAAACCTCACATTACAGTAAGATGTGCACATCTACCACGAATACGAAGCGTGTACGTTTCAACCCCGGAACTGATGTAGACACGATGCTCGACCTTTCGGCGGACAAAGTTTTCGAATCAATTCTAAAGCCGGAGAATGCAGAATGGATAATCGCAAGGCTTAAACAACACAGAGAGATTTGGTCTGTGATAGAATCGTATGTAGTGTCGCAAAGAGCTGATCCTGATTCAACTGGACCAGTCGCAGTTCAACTTCTCGTAACTTCGCCAGATGTTGATGCAAATACCGCTTTCAATATAAGCGGAGAGGATATACCTCCACCGATCCTTGCAGTTATCAACGATTCGCAATCCAAGGCGGACGACAATAACAGCAACAATGAAGCATCTTTGGTTGTGGTTGATGATCAGGACACATTTGTCGACACACTGGTTGACGCCCTCTTCCCTGACAACTGGGAAGACGCCTTTGAGGGCAAAGAATGCGAAGAGGGTGAAGAAGGCGAAGAGGGCGAAGAGGACGAAGATTCCGATTCAAAAGCTCCAAATCTATCCCTGGAGCTTAAGTGGGTTTGTCGTCATCTTCTTTGTTCTTTGGAAGACGCAGAATCTCGCCCTTTTGAAGACGTGTGGAGAAACATAGACAAAAAAGGAAACATGGATTCGGATTCTTTCAAGGACTTGGTGGAAGAATCTGTTTATTCTTGGGCACAAGATTGGATTGATAACTTGACCAAGCTTCGAGATCGTCTGGCAGAAGACGAAGAAAAGAATGGGCGCCTTAAATACGAGCCGAAGCCGATCGGAACGATAATCTTTGGCGAGATGTGACCGACAAGAATGATCGTTGTTAGTGCTGCCGTTAGGCTCGTGTTTACATGTTGGCGAAACATAGATAAAGACAGAGACATGGACCCGGGATCTTTCAATGAGATGGTGGAAGAATATGTTCATTCTTGGACACAAAATTGGGTCGATAACTTGAACGAGATTAGTGAGCGTGTTGTTAGTGCATGCCGTTAGGGCTCATGTTTATATGCACGAAACGTACATGAAAACGTAATAGTCTGGATATCAGACTGCCCTTTTCTAAAAAGTGACATTTAAGACATGTTATACTGTCGGCCAGCAAGTACATGACATACTCAAAAGTTTCATTGGACATTGCACTGGAGTGTTCTGGTTAAAAATGCCGTATGTAATGTGCACTGTTTGCAATACATGCTCTCTAGAAACAGCCGAAGTTTGTTCTAACGCAAAATGTAGCCTTAAATTAAGTATCACTGCTGCATCCAAGCGACGTGGTCGTGTTGGACGCATGCACGACTCTGAATTCACACCTAAATCAGAATCGGATACAAAATCATTGGAACAACCCAATGAAAAGGTGCGTAAAGAATGTTTGTCCACAGGAAGACCAAAACGATCGTCGTTTGTACCATTGGGTGGATACAAAGCAAAGCAGCAAGTTTGTGATGACAACTTTCGTGCGATAATGACTATTTCCAAGTACACAAAGAATGAGAGATTGAAAAGAGCAATGCATTCACATGTAGATGGTGTTACTCTTGGGGAACTCCTGGATAGCGGGGACGAAAGTGATATTTCTGGTTCGGACGATGGAGAGAAATCTTCAAAGTCTTCAGAGCCTCAAGTATATGAATATGTCAAAGATGATGAAGAGGATCAGGAGGATCAAGACGAAGACAATGAAGAAGACCGTTTATGGGACTTAAACGTGGGTTCTACGTTTAAAATTCTGAACCTACTTTCAGGCAAGGCAATGGCCTTTGCGCGTGTGATATGTATCAACAACAAAGGTACTCAATACCTTGGTCATAGAAACGGCGCAAAATATGATATTGAGACTCTCTTCTTCCCCGAAGAGAGGGTTATGCAACACAAGGCGAGCGATTATAAATCCCGTGGTATAGACGATTGTCACATTGTACGGGTGATACAGGGTGGGACCAGCAACACAAAGTCCACCGCGTCGTCTTCTACAGCCCAACTTCCATCGTCCGACGAAGAGTCGTGAATTCATTACAATTCCGCTAGATGATATACACTGTATTTACACAAGCAACTAGGCAACCCCCATGTGTCTATGTCATACTCGGACGATTCAATAAATGCCCAACTAGACGTCAATTCTCTTATAAGTAAAGTGTATCGTTTGTTGGGTCACGACTGTGAATTGACAGCTACGTGCCATGCATCTGCTGTAAGAAAGCTTTCACGTTTGCGAGATTTGATTGGATCGCAAATACCAAGCGAGAATTCGCAACTATTACTCACATGCACAGGTATACATATGTGGAGAAAATCTATTTTTGCTTCCACACAGGAAGAGAACGATGAGATGCTAATCACGTCTGCGTTGTTATTTATACTAATATGTCTCTCTAATTCTGCCCGGTCTGGATGGCCGTCTCAAGACCATGAGACTACAGAGTTTACGGTACTAAATCAAAGTTGGTATGACGCTTCTCAGTCGGGTTTTCTACCATCTTCAGTTGTAGAATATGCTCTAACGACTGGTGCTCATTTACTAAACGGGGGCTCGTTGGCACAAGTTACAGTTTGTGCATCAATTTTTTTTAAGCATTCGAATGATCATCTGCGTTCGATGAAACTCTTAAAAGACGACGACGACTGTGATTTCTTGAGTTTGTCCGTTAGTGCATTCACATCGGCTACAAATGATGACGACGACGAAAGAGTAAAGGCTATTATACATGGTGGAGAGTCAGAGGCAGGACAAATGGTGCTTAGAGACATAATGCTAAGTTTTATGTTACCAATTTCACTTGTTGGGGTCCGAAGAACCTTATTATTGACACGAGAATCATCACATCGCGCAACGGTGGATTTTGCTGAAATTGTTCAAGATGCACATGAAACTGCAATGGCGGGCGTCGAATGGACTTATTTCAACGCTTCCGACGACTTTCATCGCTCGTGTGCTATCCTGGCGGGGTTGGCATGCCTAACAACTAGAGACGGCCCAGACCCGATCAGAAAGGGGATTGCATTTGGCGGAAGGGTGTCGCTTCCATTCATAGAAGCACCGGTTTTGAAAAACGATGTGTTACGAATCGCATACATAACCACGACTGACACGTGGGTGCTGCATAAAATTAGTGCATCCGGACAACCGGTGATAGTGTCGTCGTACAAAGGATACACCGGACTTAAATTATCATCTGTCGCATTAGTCGCATCCTTGTAACTCCAAATTAACTTGTCATCGTGAGCGCTATGTTAGGAACGGTTTAAAAGCAATAGATCAAGTTAATAGCAAACAGTCATGAACGTTCGCCACCCTCAAACATGGAGTGACATTGCGTCTTTTGATCAATCACGTCCATTCCACATTCGTATGGAACCTGGTGTCCCCTTGACACAATTCCATCGTCATGCAACTGGCATGGCTTCAGATATATCAGAGCTTCAGGGTCTTCTGAATACAAGTGAGCAGTCAAACGTTATCATAAGAAGAGAGATTACGTGCAGGATATTTATGCGAGTCTTCATGATCCTATTCGCAGTCGCTGTTCTTTCGGTGGTGATTATTGTGTATATTCGAGTTAACGAACTTGTGATCGAGGCAGAAAACAAATTGAGTCCACACGTAGACAACATGGTGGATAATGTGGCAGCCATATTGAATCACACGGCCGCTGCAACCAAAAATGCAGCCATCATGAGCGGACATACAAACTCTATTATGGAACTTGGGGTTCCAATGATGAACAATTTAATCAACACAACAGATATGGTAATTGACAGACTTAATCGTTTTTCCATTCATCCACAGATTAACATAGGGACTGGGTAGACATGTATTACATGCCAACGACACGGAGGTTTGTATCTTGAATTTCAGTAAGAAGCCATACGTCGGTTGCAAGCCCATTGTTTTTATCAACAACTGTATGTTTTTCCCAACTGACAGGCAAACCAATAAGACAGTCCGTACTCGTTTCGAAACCGTGTTTATGAGAATCATATGCTGTCAGATTTGGTGACAGATGGTCGTATTTGTAGCTACATTTTTTATAATCTGAAAAAACAGCTTGTAACCAGTCCTCTGGAAAAGAAGTAACTTTTCCTTCTTGGGGCTCGTCTCCACCATAAAACCATGTCACATATCGCGATGTATATGTGTCGCTGTCGCCGACATAAGTTGCACCGAGGCGACCTGTAGCCTTCTCCCAATTGGGTAGAAGAGAAATGCGTTGAGAATCAACTAAACGTTGACCTTGCGTAATCTCCACCCTGTCTGTGTTTCTAGTGTTTTTCACAGTCTCAACAATATGCGTTGCAGTAGATGGACATTCTGTCATAATAGACACATCACCGTGTGACAGAATTGTGGTTGTGTTTAATATAGATGCTTCTTGTTTGTGTTCACCGTCACCATTGAACATCAATTTATTGTGTATTCCAGGTGCGTTTTTATATGATCTCGTATTTGAATCACGTATTACGATTGAACCAAATTCCATAGATTCACCAGGAATGCTGTGCATTTGTCTATAGCAAAGACTTGTATAGAACGTGAGTAAAGATTGGGCTTCCGGTTTCAATGCACTACCAGAATGTGCCAGTTGGATCATATTCGTAAAGTTTACCCACATGTCATTCAGAACGTTTAGTAAACCGTTAGTGGGGTGGATATATGCACCTTGGTCCAACTCGTGACGAGAATTTAATAACGTGGCCATATAGTTCAGTTCGTTCTTGTTGCTGAACGTCATGGCGTAACTATCTGTTGTCGAGCTGCCAATATGTGTGAATAGTCTTGCAGCTTTAAGATATGGAAGAACAATATGTTTTACATACTGGTCCCATTTATAGAGCAACATTAAAGAATTTTCCTCGGTAACACCTGAATTGTTTTCAAACTTGTTTATAAACTCAGTGTCTAATTCAAGCAGCTCGTGTAATGAGATTGAGATCGTAGTCGTTTTCCATGCCTTTACTAGTTTCATGGCCATCGCAATGTAAAGGTTTTTATCTTTATGGCGTCGCATATTAACGACCCATATGTTATAGTCGTGTATATTTGGTACACCGGAGGCAGTGATATTCAAAGCTGTTTGCAAGTTGTCAACATCCACTTGGGTGTATATTTCTCCGCCTGTCATCGGGATAAGTCTTAGAATCTTGAGTTCGTCCGGTCCAATTACGAATCGATTTTTTACACGAAATGAAGCCAAGTTGTCGTCGTCGTTATCATTAATAAGTAGTCTTTTAATCGTCGAATGGAATCTGGGTGGAGAGGTGACAATATTCCCCATGTATACATGCACGATAATGTTTCTGTCTTTTGCAAACTGTTTAATCGAGGTCAGTTTCTCTTGAATCTTTTTGCATTCTTGGTCTAGTGATGTGAATACAATAGATGTGCATTTTCCCGCTGATAAGCTACATCCAGTTGTAGCAATGGGGCCCATAAAATCTCCTTTAAGAGTGTCACCTGGCATGATTACTTACATATTATATCTTAAGAACAACGACCGCTAAATATGTGATTGTGGGAAAATCACGTTGAACCATCGCACGCGATTGCATGAGGAAAATTAGCACAACACCCAGAACATCAAATGGTACCCTTACCCCCACGCAACGTCTGTCGATCATCTACAAAACAGACATATCTGCCAAGCGAGTATTAGAAATGGACGACGCGTTGATAAATAAAGAATTTATGTACACACACTCAATTCCACCGCAAAACATACTCGCGGCAGAGTTGACGCCCGTAATGCTAAAAGAAAGGGGCTTTACCAGCCCAAGTATGCTTACTTCAGTCGGATTTGATAGTTTACATTTGGTAAACACTGCTTTCTGTGAGAGCTGCATAGAAGCGTATGGGGCTCAGAGTGTGGTTCACTCCTTTATAACCCGCCCGATTGACGCGGTATGTATATCAGGAAGTGGTGCAACATCCCAACTCGGGATCGGTATGGAACAGCTTCTTGTAGAGTGTGCGGGAGAAACCACAGAAGCAGCTGCGGTTGTTCGACAAATGATAGAACAAATAGGCGTTGTGCGGGCCTTAGAAGGCGTTACAGCCAAAACGTTACTCGACACTGGGCTTAGAGCCAAGGCTCTTATACAAGTCGGTTTAGACAAGAAACAGATTGTCGCCTCTATCGTACCATCTCCCCAACAGATGATAAAACTTGGATATGCATGATGATGGTGTGCTCAGGCGCCATGAATACGAACGTTAAATATACCCAGAGAATTGAATGGAACTAGTGTAAGAATACTTATATTCTTGAGTGGATACTCTAAATCAAGAAACGCAACAAACTCATGAACCTTGTCGCGTATTTCCATAGACTCCACACATTGACTGAAAACAGCTGTGCGAGATCTTTCGAATGACATCGGTCGAGGCACAGCTCGAGCAGGATCACGAGAATGTAGTCGAATGTATTTTTTGCGAGCGACCATGGCCAATCGACTGTCGATTGCCATCACCCAGGGCTTGACATCTGGGTCCTTTTTCACCCTTGTGATGAGCTCCGGTATGCGTTGAACAGTAGGTACACGTAGATTAGCATACTCACCATTTTTCCACTCCGATAAAATAGAGTGGTGAAGTCTGGATGTGCATAGTTCAAAATAATATGAAAATTGTTTGGAAACTAAACGCATGTTTTTGGCAAGCGATAAGACATGTTCTTCATCCCTGTCGTAATAAATTGCACTCGCTATGTACGACATGACCAACATAGCAATATCGTGTGGAAGATGATCCCATGACATCTTGGTCATGTTTGTTTGGTTGCAATACAACGCCGTACACGAACTATGAGAACTAGTGCTCGCCTGTGAGCTAGATGAACTTGCACGACTGGGAGGAAGCAATATTTCTCTAACATGTTGACCTTGATCATATTGAATCCCCAAGGAGGAAAGTGTACAAAGTCGTTTCGATCGATGAGCTGCGACTCTTTTCTTGTGCATTGCTTTGGTTGATGATAAACGAGAGTAATTGTTGTCATTCGAACATAATAGCTGATTCTTGTCGTATTGAGGGAGTGAATGCAACGCAATATCAACATTGCGCATCAAGTCTTTTCCATTGTGTAGGTTAAGTTCTAATCTGTTCAGCAGGTTAATAACCTGTTTGACATATTTCAACGGATGAAGCACTGATGACTTACCAGCGGCAAGTTGTAACCAATCACGAAGAATTTTACTTCCAAATAAATGTCCTATCGACGTTTCAAACTTAATAACATCAACTGGCGTACTACATGTAGTAGTTTGTATGATGTGCTTACATAGAACGTCAGCCATACAGGAATCAACTGTATGTCGATGTGATTGTTGATAATCAGTGGTCAAAGACTTGAATATGAAAGACTCCCTCACCGACTCCAGTGACATTAACAGCGCGTGCTCTGCAGACGAATGACTAAAGTCGATTGGCATCTGAAAACGCAGCCCATCTGAAATCGATATAATGGCTTCTGTAACTATAATAATGGCGTTTTTAGTACACGGATCAGAGAAGCTGTATTGAGAAATAATCTCAAGAGCCATGTTTAGTGTTTGATACAAAAACAATTCGTTTGAACGCGAATACCATCCAGGTATGGCATCGTGTGCCACGTCGTTGAAATAAACGATTCTAGTCAGACTTGATATTGCTTTTAAGTTGTCAGCTAAACAGGGCATGTGAGTTTTTCTTCTCATTGCCATGTTTACGAGATGCTCTGCAAATGCGGTTACACTTTCTGGATGGTTCAGATCATATGCGCTGTGAATCATTTCACCGGCATTCCATTCTCCCGTTTCGAGCAAACCTCTGGAAATTTGTATGTAATCTTCCTTTCTTACTTCATTTATTTTTACACCAAGATTAACTGGCATGTTTTCCTATTACAGGCTTGGTGCCTGGTTGAATGCGTTCGTCGCGAAAATCTATTTGAATTTGACGACAATCATAGTACCACCCAAAACGACCAACCTATTCTAGACTCAGACCGATTATAAACACACTAGACGACTCAATTTTATTCCTCGCACCCACCATGTCCGTTACGTTATCCAATTAAAATCAAAACATACTTGCTACCGCCATGGCCTTGCTTTAGCAAGCACATATTCCAAGTGTCCCGATTCGTTGGCGTTTAGCAGAACTAACAGTATCGACTTGTTTTGGACCCTCGAATGCTAATATAGAAGACTTGCGAAGAGTAGATTCTTGCAATGAAATGTTGGAAATTTGCAGCGATACGATGTGAGTACACGTTGTAGTGCCTACTGGCACATTGGCGTCGTCTTTGACATCTTCCGACTCGCCCTGGTTCTGAGACAGTAAGTGCAAATGTGGTGCAGGAACAATTGGGAGAAGTTCTTCCGATGAATGCTTGAGCCCTTGTGTAAAGGGTGTGGGGCGAATACAACGCAAAAAGTCTCGCCCCATCCACTTGGCGCATGCTTGAAGCCGATCTGCGTTTTGATCTATGGAAGTTGTTATTGGAAAGAGGTCGTCTAATGATTGAATACAAGAACTCTCCCCATACTTTGAAACGGTCAAATCTCTCCACTCTTTGAGCTTAGGCAGAGCTCGTTCCCAGCGAGTCTTGTCCACGACGAGGGCATCTTTGTGGAACATCACTGGACTTCCGCCCCATGAAGCAAGAACATCTGTGATATATTGCGTTCGAGATGCTGTGTTCTTCCAAAGGGAAGCAGCATCCGCAACCATGCAAAGTAAGACCCAGTCCTCTTCCCACGCGGCCTTTTCAGACACAGACAATGGAAGATCGAAGAACAGTGTATCAAATGTTGAATCATAGCTGAAGATACACCCTTCACGTGGATTGTCACCAAGATCCAAGGCGTTGTGATAGTGTGCAATTGCACATGCCATTAAAACAAAACCATCTTCCGTTACATTATGAATAGGAATAACAATGCTGCGCTGTGTGGACGTTCGAATTGCGGCCATGTTCCATACTTGGCGTATATTTTCACGCATGTTTGTACCCATCCTAGTGATATGGTCTTGGACGCATGTGCTGCGAGAAGTAAAGGACGATTGCAGTCTTATGGCATTATCTATGGCGTTATCATGAACCACAAGAATAGAAGGCACCTTTACATATCGATCTTGCAAATAACCAGATTGCAGAGTGGTCAATAGAGTACAGACTGATTTAAGCCAATCTAGTAGCTGCGCGGACCTTTTGCAATTGCTTGTGTAAACGTTGATGGAACCCACTAATCCGGCCCCTCCATCTGCTCCAAATAAATTCTTCCACGAATGTTTCGGATACCGTTGGAAAAAGGACGCGTCTACCCAATTGGGTGTATCGCGTTCCGTCATACCGAAACAGTCTAGGCCAGGACCAAATAGGCAAATGTCTTTCTTTTCGATCCAAATTCCTAGATCATCGCATGTATCGCGACTTTCAAGTTTATCTCGTGCATATTTGTCAGATGAATTGTATCGCAATGTTGAATGTGCCACATCCAGGTCCACTGACTGTTTGTCGGTAGACGCTGGAAGTGGATTCTTTTCCACCCATTCATCTCGCAAGCTTTTTCGATTTGCCTCGTGGTATACATATAATAGACGGTTCTTCTCCACCTCGAAGAGTTCGGAAAGTAAGTATTTGCGACAGGCATATACTCTCTCGTATAAATAGGAGTTTACTTCCGTCCGAAGAAGACATCGTTCTATTTCTGTGTTGGATGCGAAGAAAGACAGAGCGTAACTCTCAAGTTTTGTTGGAGATTGTGACGAGCTCCCTTTATAGTTGCCAGAGCGGCGTCGACATGCCCCACCCGCTGAATTTGTGCGATTGTTGTCGCAGTCGTGACGGTCTATGTTAAATTTCGCACAATATGATTGATGGTCGCACTTCCGATAGGAGATGTCAGGTATTTGAAGTTGGAGCATGCCAGTCATTCGTCGGTACGTCGAATGTTCTTTGATGAGAATTCCAATCCATCGCACCATGTAGAGAGACACCTTTTTGCATAATGCGCAATGGATCGTTCTAATATATGACTGAGAAATCTGGTCATCAGTCCGTTTAGGCTGCGCAACATGTGCCTTCACTCCACGTGAAGGACTGAAACATGAACAGTTAAAAAGCGTTGGAGAGCAACGACGTGTCGCGTAATGCCATAATTGGACCACCCAAAAATTGTAGTCATGGCTGTCGATAGAAGTCACCGTTATTCTATCTGGACAAGATGAAAGAACAGCGAGTCCACATATAAAGTTTGGATTTGGGCATTGTGCACACCCCAATGGAGTAAATTGAAGGATTCCATCTGCCTCGAGATCTAGCATCTCACGCATACGAATACAAATAGTGTTTGCGAAGTCACAGGGATTGTCTACATGTAGCGTGGTGGACGTCTCATGTGAATTGTGTTTAAGGGGGATGTTCATCACAAAGGATGTCCAATACCCATCCTCCTTCGTGAAATCTTCTATTTGAGATAATACAATACGCTTTGCCTCATCGCTCGTTTGAGATGAATTTAACGAGAATGTAGACGACGCTATCGTACACAGTCGTTTGTACTCAACGAATCGAGGCTTTACAACATTAAACATCTCGTTTGAAAGGAGGCGAGCCAAATCAGATGCGCACGCTGCCCATTTTCGTAGCTTGGTAAACCCCATATTGTCCAGAACATCAACTGAGTCATGATGTAAAAAAATGCGATGAAATATCTGAGCTTTTTGAGAACACAGTATCTGACCATCTGTAGATTTACCACCAAACACATCTTCAAAAACATTTTGGTGGTAGGAAGCTATTGACTTTATACTTTGCCCTTCGGCAAGCCCTGGTAGCCTGCATATGCGCGAAATGATATCATTGATAGACAAACGGTCGAGGCCACAAGGGCGCATAGATGCATCTTCTCCCACATTTGAGATCGACATGATTTTGTGCCCGTGGTGGTGGTGGTGGTGGTGCCGAAGGAGATTTATAACCCTCGGCACGACCGTGGGTTATTGTGGTTGAAGTGGTGCCTGACTCCACGATCAACACCAAGACACTAGACAATCCAGAAGGACAGGGACGAAAAAACAGACAGAAACAGGACACTCGCCGTTACAAAAACGCAAAATAAATACATTTACACGCGCGCTTAATTACTGTTGTTACCTGGTATGTTCTCCACTTATACATATTATTCACACTCTCTATTTTATTACAGGCCACATGACAACAAAAACACGCGATTGTCGTTTATAGTCAACATTCTCGAACACAGCCACACAAACATAGGGCTGTGGTGTTTAATCGACACGATCACTCATGTAAAAGAAATTGAGACAAGTTTTCCTCTAAAGCAGTGGGTCTCATTAATGGCCGCCGAACCAACGGTATGCCAAAACCAGGAGTGTTGGCCCAGATTTCATCGACCTCATTCGCAATGAACCCATCGTCTTGAATGTCGTCTACGGTAAAAGCAGACCTCCAATAATCTGAGATTATGTCTTTTTGTCCGTTGCACGGGGAACCCATGTATTGAGCATTCTTCCAAAACAATCGTAATAAACCAGACGCAGTCGCAGCTCTGTGCGGGACATTGTAAAACTCGGAAATCGACATTTTGTCGGCTTGAAGAGATTGGATACGACGGGCGACTTCTTCATTCAGAAGGCGCATTACATGTTGAATGTCACGCGACGTTTGTAAACGCCGGCTTGAAACAGCATCCGATCGATCTTCGGGCAAATTGCAGCGGTTCACGCCGTACGAAGCTACTAAATTCACATGTGAGGAGTTAACGTTTCCAGTCAACGGATCAAAAAATGGCACTTCTGGTTCTCGACACGATGAAGAACGTGAACCGTGATTTATCCAAAAAGGATTCACAGTATTATCCGGCAACATAACAGGTTCCGACGACGCTTTGTGACGTGCAATCTTGCGAGACGATTGCGATGCCCATTGTTCAGCCTGCTTTTCAGTAGTATACAAAGGCGAATTTGCAGGGAAGTCGTTGCCTGGATAAAGGCGCGCCCAGGCCTTTGGATTTGACTGTTTGTGGAGCAAGCAAGACATTTGACGATCATATTGATGGTCGATTGACATCCACATTTGAATTATGTGTTTTAGCACAGGAGAAAGGCTGACACCATCTGTGTCAGTTTCGATCCCATAACTATACAAAGACGAAACAAGTTTGGACGCAAGTGGCGAGAGCTTTGCAAAGTTTGCTTCATGGCGAGTTTCGAACACTTCGTTTAGAAGGTCCCGTAGAGAACCAATTACGGAATCGGCCGAGTGTTCTGAAATGGAATCGATCGGGACATCAATCACAGACGAGATTGTGTCTCGTAAGTTGTCATTGAGTATATGTGTGCGAAGATTGTTCCATAGGAAAGAACGCTTTTGAAGTTTGGTAGAAACATAAGCGCCTATATTATTCAACGCGGCGTCCGATGGATTTTCAGATGTCATGAAACCCATCCCTCTGAGCCGAGGAATTTGAATCTCACACACATCTCCATCATCTGCAAATAACTCGTCTACGGTCATAAAAGGATTTGGAACCGTATCGACAATATGCGGCTGCGATGCAGCTGCGAGGAGACGCTGCGATTGACCTCGGAATGCACATAATCGTTCATAAGCTTCCTCGTTGATATATTTCTGTGTCATACTTCGGGCAAGGCTCCGCTTAACATACTCTGGATCATCTTTTACATGAATGGGGAGACCTTCTTGCGAGAAGAGTCTGACGAAATCCGCAGTAGGATTGTCAGTCCATAACCATGGCCACGCTGCCTGTTTTTCGGCACTCGCGGTTCGCCAAGTGCCTGTGCACCCTTCCTGAGCAAAGGTACGTGAAGAAAATCCCACCCCGTAAACACTTGTAATAGACACCCTTTCGTGAGTTCCAGCCGGATCAGGAGTAAAAGCTCCATATGGGTCAAAAAAGAATGCAGTCTTTGGTGGACGCACCGAAACAGGCCAAATGTGTTGTGCCAGTCTCCATCTCATCTCATGAGACGTGAGATCACTCCATGGCAGCAGCGGTCCGAATGTTGGTTCATATCGTCGTAAAAGTGACCATTCACCATTGATATCATCTTCTGTTAGCATCCTCCACGTTAAACAAAGGAACGATCGACCTGAAGGCACATATCGCATAGATTGAGATACTGTCTGCTCGCAAATTTCAGCATGGCGATAATGAGGAGTGTACGCCGCGACGTCAACGGAAACCGAAATACTCTGCCACTCATCTTGGCTAACCATCGATGAACGATGCCCAGGAGGTCTCAGGTCAATTCGGACATTTTTATGTATAGGATCAAGCGTATCCAAATAGCGCCCGATGGCAGAGAGATCAAACCAATGCGCTTTATAATGTGTCGAAATGACAGGAACGGGATATCCTTTGTCGCGTTTTCTGCCGCACACATCTAAGTGTAACGTAATGTTGATTGCGTGAACCACAATATCAACGGCGGATGCGTGCATAGCGTGATTAATCCTGTTTTCGAGTTTGTGGCAAAATTCTGGAGTGAACCAGCAACCAACGCGATCATTGTGACCCCACCATTTGCCACGAGGAAACATGTATTCGTCTACAATCAGCGTAGGAAGATTACAAATGGCGCTGTTTATACGCCTCTTGACATTTTCAAGCAAGGCATCGTTACCCTGAGACGAAAATGGGAAATGTGGGTAATCTAAAAGTGCACGCAATACGGCGATGCATTGATAATCCATGTGACGTAGCCTCGATGAATTAAGAAGCGTGTCGCGCGCAATCCATTTTACGTTTTTACAAATTGCCTTTGCACGTGGATGTCGAGAAGCATGCGCATTACCGGCCATTAAAACCAACGGACCGATCCACATATCGAGTAGATTGTTCCACTGCAATGGAGTACACTGCTCGCCTGTATCTGGATCTACTTCCTTTAAGTTGTCTTCAGGACTCTTAAATTGGGAAACCTCAGATCCAAGGACACGCTTAGAATGATCCGAGCCAAGTCCAATATCTGTTCCGACAGCCATAAACATTTGTGCCTGTGCAAAGGGAAACATCTTTCGCAGGCAAAACGAATGCTGTCGGCTGCACAATGCGCGATTAATCACAGGTTCAGACCGTGATTGAACCAGAGCTTCGTTAATACGATCAAATTTCTCGGTATCAGAATAGACTGGTCGCGAAGTCGAAGCTGAACTGAGCTTCTCGATCAGGTCGTGAAGCTCGTCGCGATAATTCTTGACAAATCGTAATTCTTCACGAACAGCACCCACAAGACGCCCCCCGCACGTGGTACGAATCCGCTTATATATTCGATCTACCAAATCACATTGTGTGTCAGCACCCGTCATATGTTGAACCTGAGGGAGCACACTGTAAAAGAAAGTGTGGAGTTCTCCACGCATAGTATCAACGAATGTCAACGAGTTTCTGGCACGTTCAGCCAGATTTGAAGTTGGCCTGTTAGTTTCTATCTTAGTCAACCAATACATAATAGACCCTGGGTCCTTTGGGCAAGCCGATGGATTGTCGCCGAATGCGTCCAACAAACGACGCAATTTTTTTGCGACGTTGGTAGGTTCGCCAGTAGTACACGACGTGAGCGCCGTTTTAAAATGCACAAAGTAACCGTCAACGAGTACAACCAGTTGATGATAAATCTTTTCAAAGTCAGAAAGCAAAAACGATTGTATTCGATTAATCGCATCCATGGCAACAGGGGCTACCCTATTGGCTGCACAACGGTTTGGTTGTTGTGTAAAGCGTGGCAACCCCAAACAAAATGCGCTACCACAGGCGCACTTTGCATTGTTAGATACAAGAAAGTAGGGAGTCGTGATTGCGAGATTGCATTCACCAAAATTACGATCCAATGCAAACGTATTCGATGACGCCTCGGCAAACGAATGATACCCATAGGGATTGTTATGTTCATCATCGCGAATGAACTCTGGATTGTTGTCGTCGCCTCGATCCGTAAACACAAACCCAGTGAGATCTTTCATGGGTTTGGAAGATGACTTGTTATTTGTCGAAATAGAAGCAGCCGTGCGTCCAGTCACCCTCATGCATTCAAGAACGTCGAAAGTGACGCGAGGTATCTCCTGAATATCCGGAGGAGGGTCAGTAGACTGGTTGGATGACTTGAAAGGTCGTGCTCGTCGGTGAGGCTGAGCTGACGACTTTGTCCCAGATGCAGTACAATACTCTTGGACCATGAGTTGTATCTCTTCGAAATCAGGTGAAATCTCACAACTGGTGCCTGTGTTCTCTTGAACATCCATCGGATCGTCAAGCGTGTACGGTGGTTGATTCTCTTGACGGTGAAATGCCATACTAAGGGCTAGTAGTTCACACTGATCGAAACGTACAGTTCTGGTGGACTGCTCGACACGGACCTTCACAAAGGGTTTGTAAAAAGGACAAAAAATGAGCAGTGGTCTGATGCAAGTCGTTACACAAGGGTGTCGCGTGACACACACGTGTGTGTAAGTAGCAACAGTCGCCTCCGGTGTGTACCTGGACAACAAGCGGCACCACATCCCGGACCAGTCCGAAGACGTTGCTGTTACATGCAGGAGAATAACCGGTACATGAAACTGTCGTGATGGCAGACGACGGGACGACGTTCCTGCCGTCGTCTCGGATATGTACGGAGTGTACAGCCTCCCGTCCCGGAATGAACGGACACCCTATGCAGTGAAACCGCAAAGAGACACCTGGTTTTTATACCTCCAAATATTTGAAACATTTTTCTCAGATTCCAAATATTTACCGTTACTTCCGTTACGTGTCAATAAAAACCCATATGAGGAAGGTAGTCTATGTATTATTACATATACATTATATATGTAACGCGTGTAACGACAAATATTTGGAATCTGAGAAAAATGTTTCAAATATTTGGTGGTATAAAAACCAGGTGTCTCTTTGCGGTTTCACTGCATAGGGTGTCCGTTCATTCCGGGACGCGGTCTTGTACCCTCCGTATGAGTCCGTGATGTAAACCGGATGCTGGAGCCCCCGGATAGTCGTTTCCAGTCCGTAAACCGTCGCGTAGGCATATGGAGCGCAATAGTTTCATACATGAAAACACGAAACGGACAGCTGGTTCGCACCAGTTGTTTTATTGTTGTGCTCACAATGTCAATGAAACATAGCTTGTTGTTTGGTACACTGCAACAGAAAGCACAGTGCTTCAATCGATATTACATGGCACCAAAAAAGCGTTTTGATGGACCTCCACCCGAGAAAGCGTCATTGTACGCACTAGTGCACGGCGCTTTTGTTTATCATATCGACGAAAGCATGATAACCACATTTAATAGTGTGGCTCTCGGTGAGGTCCACTCGCGCATTAAATCCACTTCAGATTGGGGAACAGAATTCGCCGGTTATTGCGACAAGTCGGCCAGGTATCACATTCATACGGACATTCCCGTTGAAGATCGACAGCTTCCGTGGCATCCGAGTACAACTAGTACATTGACGCTTACCAATCGAGAAGCTCGCATGAAATGGGTCGAGGAACGAATCATTCGCGGCGACGATTCAGCACGTGCTTTTACTCTTTTCGCGCGTTACATCCTAAACATGTTATGCAATTCCATGTCAGGTTTACCGTTGACTAAGACCGAGACAAACCGTCCGTTAATGAAACCCGACAATCTTTATATCGTTCAGGACAAGTTTCTATATTTTTCTCTGTGTGTAGACCCGGACCACGTCGATGATGTGGTATCGGGGTACACGCCTGTGTGTGATCTTCCACGTCTTCTTCACCCGGTTCCAGTGCAGTGTGTTCATAAATTGGTGGAGTTGTACGTCAAGGAATACGATCATATTTTTCCATTCGACACATTCTACTATGAACTTTTCAATGTAGCAAACGCTGCAGCCGAGGTCGACGCGTCTCTGTCACCAAAGACTGGTGACGATTTTTGGCAGGCCCGTTGCAAGCTGCCCTGGTATCCGGCCTTTTACCATCCCACTGTCCAGGATCCGGTCACTGGAGAGGTGACTCGCGATCGCATGAAATTGACCATGATTCCTCCGTTCACTCGGAAAAACTTTGCGACGGTTTTTGGAATCCTTAGCCCACCCGCAAAAGACTCCTCTTCGTATCGGATATACGCCGAGTTTTTCAAGCTTCATCGAGGTGATCGAGACGACCCCTCCAAGGAGCTCAAGCGCAAAGCAAGGGAGGAAGCCAGTGGGATAACGTCCATTCCAATTTTAGAGCTCAACAACCTGCGTGCCAAACTGGCACGGCAAGAGAAACAACTCAAGGACGCAAACACGCTCGAAGACGAGCTTGAAAAAATAAATAAAGAGCTGGAGTTGCAACTTGATAAGATCAAAAGCTCAACTGTCCACGTGGCCACTCCTAATCAAACGATCGTTTTAAGCACTAACAATTGGCTCTTGCCGCCCAATGAAGACGGATCGATGTTCCTTCTGGAGCAATCTGGCGATGGCATGGCGCTCCCAGTCGACGCGAGCGGGAACGGCGCACATATACTCTGTGCGGCGTCGAAGCCACCGACCAATCGAGTCACGGCGTACCAACGGCTCACATACAGCGATGTGTAATTCTGGTTGTTTAGAGAATGTGGGGGGGAATAAGGGAAGGAATGAGTGTATAGTGGTAGGATGGGTGGAACGTGTACTGTGCCTTAAGAAATATGAGAAAAAGTTCTGTCGTGGACCAGACCATTTCCAGTCATTTTAGGGCACTCAAAAAGTACATTCCAGAACCAACCGAAGTCATAAAATCCGATTCGGGTGGAGTGTCCGGTGAAGATAACGCTTCAAAGCTGGCTAGAGTGGACGGTCAGCCCATGGACACAGTTAATGATGACTTACCTCTTGTAAACGTGGGGCCCGTCCCTGTTTGGGGAGACAATATCAAAATGAGCATTAAGAACCCGTTTTTTCCGTTGGATGCCAACGACATGCTACAAGGGATATACACCGGATATGTTGTCGGTTCCAACGTTCCGAATGGAACTGGCACGTTTTCATATAATGAAGAAGATCAAGATGACACTCAATTGTTTGCTGGACTACAGCAAACAATATTTGCTGTTGACCTCGCCCCAATGGGCGTCGATTTTGAACAACAATCCGTACAGCTTAACGGCGTTTGGCATTACGGAACACTTTCTCGAGCAAGCTGCACCATAACAGCTGGTACAGCTGTTATCCAATCATCCTTAGATTGGAGCAATGCTCCAGACATATATGTGCGATCCTGTTCTATTTCTATATCGTTAGACAAACCAACAGCCGCACGTCAACTCATACTAGATTGGGCACCCATGTCCACCTCTGGAAAACTCAATACAGATGGCACTGTTTCTGCCTTCAATTCGTTGTTAAATTTGAAGATTGAAGATGGCAATACATCTTCAGAATTTGCAACAATCGACTGCGGAATAACTCACGGAAAATGGGAAGCTCAAGGCGAGTTATATTTCGACAAACGTAAGACAGTCAGTGGACTTTCGGAGGAAAACAAGGTGGTGGTTAACACCCTTTGCGGCATTCCTGTCTTCACGTGTTGTTCCGATACGCCAGAATTGAACATAATAAGTTACAGAGGTAACTTTGCACGTGGAGTGGCAAACGGACCGGATGCAGCTTTTACGCTCTCAGATTCTATGAATGAGATACAATATAAGGGATCCTTTAAAAATGGTAAACAACACGGTTCTGGAGGAACGACAACATACCCGAATGGATGGACCTTCACGGGCAGTTTTGAGAACGGTAAACGCAGCGGCAAAGGCGTCCTCACTTCGACTGCGGACGGTGTAACCTGGACGGGGAAATGGGAAGATGACAAACGCACTGACGAGATGGGTGTGTATACTAACGGTGGTGTCTCCCAAACAGGGTGGTGGCCCGATGGAAAGAGCTTTGAGAGCACGACTAGCCGTTCGAGGGAGGAGGCGGACAATAATTTGGCAATTTCATCTCTCCTCACTTCGCCGATTGTCGTCCAAAAGCCCCAATATGACATTCCTTTGCCACGGGATGGGGATGTTGTCCTGAAGCGATCTCCTCCAGAGACCGCTTACGCGTTGAAGAAATTGTTTTCTAGCACCAATGGCCGCGAGCTAATGAAAGGAGCGGATCCTGACAAATATATGAAATCTGGAGAATTCTATACTCGCCTTGAGCCAATCGCGTGCTTCGACATAGACTACAGCAAGCACCCCATACAACGACTGTGGCAGAGAGCACAATCGAATCACTTCGATCGTATGGCGTACTGTGTGTCTGGGGACAACCCCGAGAAGACCAGATTTCAGGATTCAAAAGATGGACAATTTAAACCACCACCTAAGTATGACCCTGGGAATAAGCTGTTTGTGAAAACTCGAACGGACCGCCTCCCAGGTCTGACCGCTGATACAATGGAATTGGACAAGCAAATAAATGAAAAGTTCCTGTTACATGGCACGCGGCCTGAGTTTGTAGCCGGCATGTTAGACGGAGGGCCACAAATAAAACACGCGAAGCGTGGCCTGTTTGGATCAGCGCTGTATTTTTCTGATGATGTTGGGAAATCAGACCAATACTGCAGACTCTCGGACATGGACAAAGATGCAAATGGGAAAGTGAAACAAATGCTTGGTATCAAACCCGAAGATTACGCCGACGCGGCTGTGAGCAAACATGGCAAAAGAGATGTCTTTTACATGTTTGTGGCACGCATTGCTTTGGGGTGTCCTGCACATGTCACCAATATCAATGAGTTTAAGGATAATAAAATCAGCGGGGGAACAACAAACATATTTTACGTTCCTTTCGGAAGTATGTTTGACCCCGGTTCAGCACAAAATCTTGATAGGCAATTCCAGAGTGTTGTCGTCGAGAATGGAGGTAATAACACTGGGCTGCGTTACAGAGAGTTTATGGTTTACAAAGACATGTGTGTAAAGTTGTCACATCTCGTTGTCTTTAAGCGAATGCCAGGGAATCCAAGCACGTTACCGTCAAGTTACAAAGATGAACTCGATCGGAGTGTAAACGGGTTTGTCAGCATTCCAAAACCCGACGATTTATCGCCAATGGAAGTATTATGTTGTATGGATAAAGATAATCTGTCCAAGTTTTTTGTTTCTTCTAAGCCGCCTCCTGCTGCCCTTCCTTCCGCACCCATTGCTGGAACAGCTGGGCCAAGTGGTACTGCCCATGCTACTTTTCCTAACGGATCCCCGCCGTTTCGACACTATAGTACCAATCAAGCCGCAGGAACTAAACTCGAATGGAAAGTTGAGAAGTTTCAGACGTTCCCCACAGGTGGAGGTGGATATTATGAGAATTTCCTAATAACATTGGTAGGAAGTGCCAAAAAGCTCGAAAACCTTAATGCAGGTGGTATTTGGCATGGAGTTACGTACAAAATGATCATCAAACTGCGAGAAATGGTGAAAAAAGACTTCATGACACAGTATGACAAGCGTCATGGCTACTTGGCAAAGGTTGAGCTCGTGCTGAGAATAAGAACGTTTACTTGGAACTCCTTTTTTACTAATACGTTGCAATGGCATAAAAAAATGACTTCGTTGATTACTGATGACGATAAAGTGGGAAGCAAAGCAGCCGTTGCTCTTCTTGGAAAGGCCACACTTATGGTATACATTGACCGGTTCAAAGTAACCGATAACTTGGCCGAGTCCCTGAAATATGGTTCACCACCTTCTCGAATTCTTGCGATGCGGAAGGAATTCCATCAGGCTGTTAAATACGCCGTGAAATTATTTCACCAAAACGGATTGGTACTGGGTCCTGCAACAACAGAAGCCGAGATTGATGCCATCGTGGTTGTTTAGAATGGTGGCGCACATAACCAGCATCGCAACAAAAAATAAAACAACATTATGTGATCGCTAAAGTAAAGCGGGAACTCTCATGTGTAGGTTAGGATAGTGTGTGCACAGCAAGCGCGTCATGTCTGCAGTCGCATTCGCTGTGTCAAACGGGTTTGGTAATTTGGAAGGGAGTAATTATAAACATCCAGTAACTCGGCCATATGGTGATGGTATAGAAGCGTCTCATCCGGCATTCAAAAAGCGTAACCTAGGACCGGCATCAGCGGTTCAGACCCCCGAAGGGCCAATCGCCACGTCCACTGCTCGTCCCAAATCGTCAAATGTTGCAATTCCGTTTGCTCGACAGGCAAATGAACCTATAGACGCTGGAGAGATTGTGTTTGTTTCAAGGGAGTCTTCTTCCCACGGAAACCCCCACGGTATAGCTCAAGGGGCACACTGCAATGTTGCAACAATGCACCAAGTGAACTCATACCTTCTAGGAGAGGAAGAAGATGGGGCTGTGACCCCCGAGATGCGGACAGATTGGAATTCCTTTCCCAGTCGTGTCAGAAAATGGACGCCTGACGGGATCTCAATCTCCGACGAAGTGTACACCCACTCTCCCAACGACAGGGGTTATAACTCGAACTACCCAAATCTTGTGAACGTCGCAGTTGGAGGTGGTCCAACTCCCATTCTCAGGCATGATGAAGGAGATGCACATCTTCACCAATATAGCAAACTCGTAAACAAACCCAACTATCGCCCTGTCCGAGCTGGGGAGGGGACGTACCAAAGAAACCAACGACAGATATTCCAAAAGGGAGATGCGGTCGGCTCGCGCCTCTGGTTGGGCCTACGTGCGATTAGGAACACTTCTAATAAAAAATGGGTGTACCAGTACGAAACGTTTGCCGACATTCGGACAGTTCCAGGTCTTTCCAATGGCGTCATGACTGGAGTTACAAAAGCTCCATTAGTGGCTGTATGGTGTTTGGGAAGACTTGTCGATACGAATCTTAACATGCGTTTCCGACCTTCTGGGTCAATTGTGGTCAATATTAGAGGTCCTGTACTTAGAAGGGAAAAATTGTACAAACAGCTCACGGGATATGGACGCGAAGGATACTGGGTTGTTCCGTCATCCACGGTAGAAGCCACTATACGTGGTGCCAGCGGCCCAATCACATTCATACCCAAACTTGAACTATTCGACACGGTATTGAATGACGCTCCTGATGATTTGCGAAAGTTGTTTACCGACGAGGAAATTTACGATCGGCTTTTGGAAGAGTATCCAGCAATGTTAACTGAGTATGAGTTTTCGCGTGCTCTTGAAAGTGGACTTCTAGGACGTCTTCTGGTGAAGCCCTGATTCCAGAACAGATGGAGAATCGAGGACACAGATATAACGAGTGATCCACTCAGTCTTATTAGAAGAGCAGCGGAGTTGACTATGGGGCGTACACCCAAAAAAGACGACACCGATCACCCACAAGTTACAGTGGAGTTAAACCCAATTGTAGATGTCATGGTAAAGGGTATACTCTCGATTAGAAATAGGCAGTTTGTTGAAATAACTCGAGTTGCCAACCAACTCCGTACCAAACTCAGCAGCGATACCAGTTACGAGTCGACGAGGGTGTGGAAGTGGGAAGGAAAACCATTGAGTCAACGACTGGCCATTGATATGGTTGCTCAAGCGCCTGAGATTTTGTCTAGTCTACAGCCTATTTATAATAAATCTCTTTTTGAGAAAGCTTTAGTTTTTATGGGTAGAAAGACCACACCATCGTTGGACAGGGGGGGGCTTGGTAAAATAGTATCTCTTTCAGAGGCCAGTGAAATGTGCTTCGTGATGTACGACATAGCATACAAGATGATTTCTACGGAGTCTACATTCGAGCACACTCACATCTTCAAGAGCTCTAAACACATGGAAGAAACGGCAACTCTTAAATTCCTCCCCAAAGATGACGGAAACGATGCTGTAAGTATCCACTTTCACACTAACAATATTGATGCGTATGGTACGATTCAATTTAATGTTAATATAAATGGTCATAATGAGACCATTCACTCACGAGCCGCGAATATCATGTACAAGTATTCAACCGAGTTGCTCAAAAACATAAATGAACAATGCTAGGGCTAGCACGCGCCGGTTACCATGTTCATACAGAACGAACTGAACAAACCTTTAATGTGGAGGTCATATTTGGACCAGTCCCAATATTACCACAAAGCCCAATAAAGCTAGTATTTGCTGTTGCTGTCGACTATAATTTCATTGTCGAGATTTCTAAGAAGGGAAGTGCACGCTTCAATCGTAATGTATTTGAGGTATCCGCGTCGCAGCACACGCGAGCTGGAAGTAACATCCAATTCACCCGTGTAAATATCAACGGGAGTTGCACACAACGCGCAACAAAGAGCTTCTCTCGCAAGTTCAATTGTGGATGCACAATTCACTGTCGCTCCAATCCCCAAAGCGGCACCTGCAAGGGCCGCGAGTGCTGTTGCACTGCACGAGTGCGTCAATAGTTGTTTATGTCCTGCCATAATAATTGCACGTGCAAAAAAAACAACAATGTTACGCGCTGAAAATGCGTCGTTGGTGTTTTCGAGCATGTTGTGTGATAGCTGTGACCATATTAATTCTTCCGCCACAGTTATAGGATTTCCAGTCACAATTTTAAAACATGAAACGTGTTTCAGCAGTTCTATTTCCGCGTATTCTATCTCCTTGACCATAAGTAATTGGTCACGAATGCATGTGTAAGAAAATTCATTAGGCAAAAGAAATCCCGAGATGACCTGACAAAGGACAGAATTCACATATCTCGCCCTAAACCCTCGAGCCTTTTGAAACTTCATTGATACAATGAGACTGACGCCGAGCTTGAGGCGGTAATTCAAGTCGTATGGCGGAGGTACTTCTGTTGCCATTAACCAATAGTGTGCGAAAAGATGTGCAATATGCTCTATGCACCACGTGTCTTCAGCGATGAGCCCCATTTTTTCCGTGGACTCCTTTTGCTGTGTCGATGTACAATAAACTGAGTTAGTAATCAGAAACCTATAATTCGCTGAGATAAGCCTATGAGATTCCATCTCATAGATAGGTCGTTCTGTTGGTCGGTATGGACATTCAGGTGTGGTTATGACTGTATTTGGCGAAGCAGTTTCGTTGTTGATGTCATGAGATTGTTTGCGTTTTTTCTCGTTACGAATGTTAGAGATGCATTCCAACGTTGCCATACTGTTCAACTGATTTTTAATTCTATCGAAAGAATAGAGGCGCCCCCTGTTGTATGCTGCCGAATGTGTGAACGGTTGTGGTTCTGTGTCGTGCCCCACCGCGTTACACTCGGTACACAACACCTCTAACCCTTTCCACATAATACGAAGAATATAATCTAACCAACTTTCATGACCGTGTGTCATAATTGACATACAGCAGTTGTTAACGTAGTTATAGGTAAAAAGACTTTAGCTGTCCCGAAACGAACACCAACACGGGACAGCACAACATGCCGCCACCTTTTGCGTGTATTTGAAGGACATATAGCGAGGTTCGAACTCACTGTTGTCGATAGATCACGGCACCTTAGTGCACACTACAACATGAGTACACTGCGCAAAAGACGTTCGCTCCGAGCTACTTATCCTTCTTCAGAAGAAGACGAAGATAGCAACCAAACCGATATATCAGAACAAAATAGCGACAGTGACACAGACCCGTCGACTTGGTTAACAGACCGATTTGACGCTGAGATCTACAACCGTTCAAAAATGCTATTACACGTAGTTGACGCAAACTGCAGAAATCAAAGTGTTGACTTTGACTTGAATAAGAGTTCAAGTCAAAAACCAGTTGGCCATCTAATGTTTGATGCGGTAAACAGAGTTGTTACCGACTTACGTTTTCTGACACCTCTGAACAATTCGTACAAATGGAATGAAGGATTCGTGGACATTCTTAATAGGTCTCACTCAATGCGTATTTTAAATATAGAGTCAGAAGCTGCAAAAGAAATTATACGTCGCACGCAGGGTCGCTGTGCTGTTTGTGGAACTTTTGAGAAATCGTGCACAGAGGTCGTGGACCTTTGTGGCTCGTGTGATGACGAGCCTCCATTTCAGGCTCACGAATGGTTTGAGGATATACAATCATGGCCACGATTGTTCGACACATTCCTGCCAACCTTTCAACGTGTTATAGATGACGGTTGTTCCGGGTCAGAAAACACACTGCCTTCTGAATACTTTGGCAGGTTCAGTATAGGCAAAAACTGCCTTCAGAAGTTACAAGTTGCGTTTCATTCTCAAGTGTATGTTATGGAACTTTTGTATCGCGCATGGATCCATCTTGTAATAAATGGCGACGTGCCCCATGCCAAACTTCCTTCTGTTACGCCAGAAGCTATTTCTCATCACATAGAAACACTAGATGCATTAAAGGCTTCTTCTGCTGGGATGAAACCACCTCCTGTCCCATTCTGCAAGGAGTTCTGGGACAAAATCGACATTGCCATTCATCGCGTTTCAAGAGGAAACTACGAGAAGGAATTGGAGATCTGCGGAAGGCGGGCCCGGCAAAGCATGGGAATACTGACAGACCACGAGCAATGCGGACAACCCACACCGCCCCGATCACCACAACTCAATCGCTTTGCAAACCACAGTGTTGCAGCCGATGAACGCATCGGAGGAGAAATAACCGAAGAAAGAGTGGCATCGCACTCTTTTGGATCTCGGCGAAAAGCTGCACGCGCCGCTAAGAAAGCCCAAGCAACTGAAGATGTTTCGAAACAAATGCGATCATCAAAGCGCCGCGCCGTTGCATTGGATTCGGATGATGATGAAAACGTTGAAGACTACCCTCTAACCAAAGCGATAGCAGACTCTCTGTCTGCTTCATATAGACAGACAAGATCTCGTACAGAAGCACAAATTCAAGAAGAAAAAGACATCGAGCAAGCTCGACAGAATTCTCTGCGATACGGACAAGCGTGTGGCTCTTCTACACATACAGACGCTTCTGTACCCAGTCGAAGCTTCCCCCCCTTTTTAGGTGCGATGAGATCAGCCCAATCTATGCGAATACCAGGCAGCAACCTCCCTTCCTATAAACGTACGGTCACAGAACTACTTCACGCCGCCGCACTTCAAAATGAACAAGGCCGTTGCGACGAAGCAACCGTATCGACGCAAGGCGCGTGGGTTATTCAAGAACTTCTTGAAAAACTAGAACGCGTACGCCAGCCTTAATGTACGGCTATCTCTCCAGATATTGGAACTGGAAACGAAAGCGGAAGTTTGCGTCGAGGCCGAGCGGCCAGTGGCATATATGGAACATTAAATATAGAGAAAACCTTTATCATCAAAGCTTCGTGGCGTCGTGTGTACCATAAGAGTTGTGATTGATGTTCAATTTTTAACATATGCAAGTCGTGTGCCAATTGTAAAGCTTGTAATTGGACGTCTCGATTGTATGCAGGTCGACGAAACATAGATGCAAATCCACAGAACAATAATACACTCTGGTAATCTACGAGTCTCGACAATTCAGTTTCGCTTGGTCTGTTATTCGAAACGATCTCTCTATATCTGAACAATTGAAACACAGTTCGTTTTGGTCGTTTTTCTATTCGTAAACACCATAGAGCATGCGTGTCAACACTTATCTTAATAGAGGGTTGGATAAATGGGGTGTAAACAAAAGTGAATAATTTACGATCTAAACCAGCCGCCGTGTCGTTTCCGCCTTTCATCCTACCACAGATTGCCTTTCTGAGCTTAATTCTAGATTCAATTGGGAATAGGACGTTTATACACCCGTTAAACTGGGTAGACACCCTACTTATAAAGTATGTTGAACACAATACTCCTTTAACGTGGTCGGACACAAGCGCATCCGCAAGTATTGTACACAGTATCTCATCGGGTAATGTCAGCATCAGACCAGCCTTCACCCATATCTCCCAGCTTCGAGAACATACAAGTGTTTTCTAGCGCACGGGGCGCACGGGTTGTAAAATATTAGTATAAAACAAACGAGGCTGTATTTACATAAATTCGAATATTCGATAAAAAAAGAATATTACGATAATGAACGAATATGCCGATAAACGTCATATTCGATAAAAAAATAATATTCATAATGAACGAATATGCCGATAAACGTCAGCAAATAAGCGGGCACCTGCCGTTTTGGGGTGAAACAAAAAAAAACGTGTCACGGCACCCGGGTGCAAGCTGGTTCTTGCACCCGGGATGCTGTGGCAGTGCTCGAGGTGCCTGACGGCTGGGCAGCCGGAGGAGCACGCGCGTTGCATCAATACCACATGCCAGCTCCGACGTGATCGGGTGGCGCTTTGGCAAGGAACAAAACGCAATCGTGAGGGTCCTGCAAGACTTGGGCTAAGCAAAATGATGCGAAAGGTTGATGATGCAGACATTCTCAAACCGCCTGAGCTGGGCGGTAAGACTATGTGCACGCCATCGGAGATCGTTTCTAACGGCTGCGACAAAGCACCCGTCTCGCAACTCACAATTCTTTCTGGCTTGGATGTTGATTTGTTTCCCAAGGTGGCGCATCATTCTGAACTTTCTTCATCTCTCTCGGAAAACGGAATCGAGTTCGAAGGTGAGTGCACGTTATTTGAGACTGCTCGTGTTGAGCAGTGAGCGCACCGACCCCCCACCTCATTCTAAATAGGACATCGCCCGCCGCGGCGCGACGAGACGTTGCAGATTGATGCATATATGAACCCCCCGCATCATTCTGAGCTTTCTTCATCGCTCTCGGAAAACGGAATCGAGTTCGAAGGTGAGTGCACGTTACTCGATGCAGCTTGTGTTGAACAGTGAGTACACACCCGCCCTGATTCTGAATAGGGCACCGCCCGCCGCGGCGCGACGAGATGTTGCAGATGGATCTACCTTCTCCCATCTTGAGGGGTCCACCTAAGCCCCTACCGCAAGAATTGACTGAATGCGCCGGTGGTGGAGATGAGTCGCTCTCCGTATACGATACGGCTCTTCATGAGCTCGAGTGTATTTTTTATCCGCCTTTCCGGATGTCGACGCCACCATTACCAAGCCCGAAAACTCCTGACGGTGTGTGTACATCTCACCCCCCACCGACGTTTTGATGTATACCTATCACCTCAAAAAAGCACGCACACCCCCAACGAAACTATAGGCGAAGAAGAAGAATGGCCGCATTCGATCTCGAAATCTCCGCCTCCACCTCCTCCTTCAATCGATCGCCAAGTTCAGATTAGTTTTGATTTGCCTGAGCTGGAGGAAAATGATGGGGGTGAACCTTTTACTGTCGACCAGCTTTGTCGGCTTTTCTGTATTCCAACTCCTACACCATCAACTCCCGAGGCCGATCGGAGTATTACAGGGCCATTACAAACGCCTACCACGGCACAGCCCAGTCACAGCGACACTCCCATTTTCATTCGCAATCCATTAAAATCTCCATCTCCAGACCATTTGTATACGATCGAAGAACTTATCCCGGAGATGGTTGCTGCCGCTGCAGTTGAACCGGGTCACAACGAATTTGTCCCGATTGGCAAAGACGTATCACAATCGGGTTATATGCCTGTCCATAAACCAATTCCAGACACCCCTTTGTATTCGAATGATTATGTGACAGTTTGGGTTCCAGTGTGTCCGCTCATTCCAGTTCATACCGACCAAGCCTCATCGCATAATATTACGTACAAAATGACGTCGCCCCAGCCTCCTCCTGTGCCTAAACCATTAACCAAAGAGGATAACGCGAGTGGCACGACGACTCCGCCGCCCTTTACAATGCAAGATCGCATGTCATACCCCGTATCTATCGAATTTACAGATCCTCCTTGCCATGCTCAGACACAATATTCGAGCTCCGGCATCCGACGCAGGGGTCGAACTTCAACGAAGGCGACTACGCCAGTGGTTTTACAACCCCCCCCTCCGTGCGAACCCGAGCTCCCTCCGTTTTTACCGCCGTTCAATTTGATGGATACATCCACACCAGAGTCGGCTTCCACGGATTTATTGTTTTCTATGGACGATTTTACTGCGCTCGCTAGTTCGACCGAAATGGGAGACGAAGGTGCAATCGAAACCATTGATTTCGAAGAGCTGGTTGAAGAGTTTTTACGCGACACATGAGGTATAATATCCACGTTTTCCTTTTCAGCTTGCTTAATCGTACATTGTTAATAGTCTCTTCATCTGCGTACCTACCTATACAATACTTGGCATTTTGTATGAATAGTTATTGTGTGTGCACACACACGTTATGTAAGGGAATGCGTACCTACCTATACAATACTTGGCATTTTGTATGAATACAATTAAGTACAATGAGATAAACTCCGCGTATAATTTTTCGACAACCAAAACTACCACATTCAAAATCGTGCCGCGCTAGCTGTGCTTTAAATGTAATCGTAACTTTAAGCAGCAATGACCAATGTCAGAGTCTGGTGAATCCGAACCTCCAGCTCCTCAAGGGAGGCAGGTATCCGTCAACAGCCACCCTTTATGGAGGGCATCGAGAAGAACGAATAGGGGAGATACCACAACGAATGCCGCTTGCGGCCAGAATACCGAACCACCGACTGGGCCCAGATTGAGTTCAATATCAATTAAGGATTTAGAACTTCAACACCGGGTGTACGGAGATGGAGCCGAGTCTACGTTATGGAGTGAGGACGAAGGAGATGAACAACCTCCTCATCAAAGAAAACGGGCAAAACATTGTACAGGAAAATCACAGACTGAAGGGTCGGCCCATTCACGCCAGAAAGGAAGAATGGAATCCTCTTCAACGTACGCTGTTTCCGCCGCCGTTTTTGGTGGTGCTCCCATATCGGATGTGTCGGAAGACGAATCATCCATTGCCGAAGGGGGAGACGCCGATGAACGCCGACTTGCATCGCATAAACGTGCTCTCCCGATAAGAGGAGTGGAATGTCTTGGTTGTTCGGCAGATCGAGCACATGTAACAAAGATCGACCAGTGGATATCCAATAACATGTCCCGCATGGAACCGTGTGCACTATTCAAGACGGCTTCGCTGGTTTGGAAGCAGCAAATTGTGGATGTAGCTGCCCTTGAAGACGTCGACATCCCAGAATGGAAATGGAAAGATCTTCGTCTACATTACCTGTTCCATGCAATCATGCCTGAGATGCAGCGCATGGAAGGGATTCGACAGCTCGCAGCTATGCGTAAAACCCTCGAGTTGAGTATGATGCGAGAAGAAGACAATACGCGGGTGTTAGACCCTAAAAATGCAGATATGATGATGAAGATTATCGCTCAACAGAGCAAAGAACTTCAGTTATTGCAAGCGTCTACCATGCCCCCACCCCCTCCCCCGTCACGAAAGTGACCACAGTTCATTCCGGACGCGAAACCTACCCTCCGGACATGTCCGGGACCAAACGGTCAATACAGTCCCGGAATGAACGGACACCCTCTGCAGTGAAACCGCAAAGATACACCCGAATTGTAAACCCCCAAATATTTGAAACATTTTTCTCACATTCCAAATATTTGTCGTTACATATAATATATATGTACATACATACATACATACATGTGGCCTACCTTCCTAACACAGCGACAAATATTTGGAATGTGAGAAAAATGTTTCAAATATTTGGGGGTGTACAATTCATGTGTC
>MDSV01042182.1_pt1 | contig 30827 bp, 26 predicted proteins | sample 810851 | NCBI WGS metagenome assembly MDSV01 (sample SAMN05326640, study PRJNA326480) | marine metagenome | isolation source: seawater | place: Atlantic Ocean: North East | collected 2012 | reverse complement strand
TTCCGCTACAGCATCTTCAGCTACAGCATCTTCAGCTACAGCATCTTCCGCTACAGCATCTTCAGCTACAGCATCTTCAGCATCTTCAGCTACAGCATCTTCAGCTACAGCATCTTCAGCTACAGCATCTTCAGCTACAACATCTTCAGCTACAGCATCTTCAGCTACAGCATCTTCAACTGGGGCATCTTCAGTAGCTTCAGCTGGGACATCTTCAGTAGCTTCAACTGGGGCATCTTCAGTAGCTTCAACTGGGGCATCTTCAGTAGCTTCAACTGGGACATCTTCAGTAGCTTCAACTGGGACATCTTCAGGATCTTCAGCTACTGGTTCTACTGGTTCTTCAGCATCTTCCGCTACAGGTTCTACTACTGGTTCTGTTTGTGTTGTAGAACCACCGACTAGTCCTTCACTTAACATTGATAAATATTTGGCTTTATATTTTAGATATTTGTTTTTATAATTGTCAGTCATTATATAATCTATTTATATATTTTTTTTTTATTTTTAATTTTATTTTTAATATAAATATAATAATAGTATGCTAAAAAATATCCTATTAATGATCCAACTATAGTTTGTTGAATAGTATGAGCATTCATTAATACTCTTGAATACATCATATATAATGTTAAAAATAGGAATATGGATAATACATATACTTTATGTTCTTCTTTAATATTATAAAAATCAGTTATATAATAATATAAAAATACACATACAAAAGCAGCTAACATACTATGACCACTAGGCATACCTTGTGTAGTAGAAAAATTATTTTTATCAATATAAAAACAACCAGTATTTGCTGCTCCTATAGGTCTTTTAAATCTTCCTATTATAGGAATATCATCTGTTTTAAATTTTTCTGTTAAGTATAATCCTATTGGTTTAGCTATTACATCTTTGAAAATAGGTGTGGATAATTGAACTAAATATTGTCCTAAAAACAAATATAGAAAAACTAAATTATTTGTATATAAGAAAATAATTATTATTACAATAGGTAATGTAAAAGGAACACTTCTAAATGAGGCGTTTAATAATGAATGTTCATTAGTTATAAAATTCATAATTATATTATAATATATAGTAATATTATAATAATAAAAAATGTCTTTAATTAATAAATATTATTTTAAAGTTAAATATTTACTACTAGAATATAATAATATATTAGAATTAGATAATAAATATATGATAGAATATTTAAATAATTGTGGTGATGAACTTGAAAATAATTTAATTGATACTAATTTAATTAATAATAATATATTAGATAACAAATCAGTATTAAATGAAGATAATAATTCAAATAATATAAAATTATTATATAAAAATTTAGCAAAAAAATTTCATCCTGATAAAAATAATAATGATTCTAATAAATTCATTATAATTAATGAAGCTTATAAAAATAATGATTTTCTAACATTATTTATTTATAGTTATGAAAATAAATTTTATAATAAAAATAATATTAATAAAGAGTTAATTCTATATTTAGATGATGAAATAGATAAAAAAGAAAAAAAAATAGATAGTATTAAAAATAAAATTCATTGGAAATGGGCTAATTCAAATGATCTAGAAAAAGAAATAATAAATAATTATATTAAGTCTCAACTTTATGATTGTTAATTATATCCTTTATTTTTGGAACTTCATAGTCTTGTGTAGTATTTCCAGTTGACCACTCTCCACCACATATCCAAGCACCTGTTCTAAAAAAAGGTGATATATAACAATCTTTTATTTTATTCTTTTTCATTTCTATTGTAAGTATTTTTGCCTTATTAAAATAATTACCTAAAAAATAATCTATAGCACTCTTAATAGGCAAAATATCTTTTAATATTTTTTTTATAAACTTTTTAGTAATCACATAACAAACTGTTCCAGATATAAAATTTTCTGTTTCCTGTTTTATATTTATATGTTTATTTATTCTTAATATTTGTTTCAAATATGATTTAGTATTAACCCAATTACCATTCCATAATAATAATATATCAAATTTTATCTTATTTTCATCTAATTTTTCTAATACTAAATTTAAATCTTTCTTAAAATTAACACGAACTTCAGCATCATCTTCACATATAATTCCATAATCATAAGGTGAATTAAGTATTTTTATCCAAGCATTTATATGTGATATACTAATAGATACTTCTATTGGTGTTAAATCACTTTTATTTATAATTTGAGGAGTATGATTATACATTTTATAAATTAAATCATTATTAAATTTTTTACCATTTACACAATTTATTCTACAAAAGTCTATTTGTGCTTTTTTAGAATACTTTTTAAATTTATTTAATCGCTCTTTATGAATAGCACAATTAATTAAAAAAAATGGCATTTTTTTATTAAAATTACTACTACATTTAATAAACTTATTATTTTTACTTGATTTTTTAAAACCAATTTTTTCCATAAATGGAGTTATTTTAAAACTCATATATTTTATATATCATTTTTATTTTGAATAATATATATTCCAAGTGAATGATATATATTTTTATCACAATCAATATAATCACGACCAAATAATTCATAATTAAAAGTATCCAACACATTTTCTCCACATGTCTCATTTTTAGCACAATCAATACACATATATATATTAGTCATCATATCAAAATTATATTCAACTGAATGGTCCTTATGATAAATTAAGTAATCTATATTTGATTTCCATACCATATCTTTATATTTATCACTATCATTTTTAATACAAGTATTACATATTACACAATTATCAGTATTATAGTAAGAAGGTAAATATATTTTATTTAATTTTTGAGCATAATGAAATCCATCTAAGTCTTTTTTTTGTTTTTCATATTTATTTTTATACGTTATTAAAAGTTTATCCGCCATGATACTAAAAGCATTATGTATTAATGGATTCATAAATGATTATATATTATTAATATATAATTAATATATCCTTAATAATATATAATTAATATAATCTAAATTATAAGTATTTTATATTTCTACTATTTTTAAATCCATAATCCCCATCTGGTCCATTGTTACAAAATAATGGTGCGACACATTTAAAACCAAGACTTTCAATAAATGGAACAGTTTCACTTGCTAATGGTGCATTTTCATTATATTGAACATGTTGTAATTCTACAATTAAATGTGTAGTATTTTTAAATGTATTTAATCCGCCTAAAATTACATCTTTTTCAGAACCTTGAACATCTATTTTAACTAAATCAGGTAATGGAAAATTTTTAGTATTAACTATAGTATCTAATTTGTGTGTGTATCTTAAAGATGCTGTAGATTCATTAAATAGCTCGTTTGAAGAATAATGTCCAATTTCTTTATAATATGAATTACCACCCGGATTAGCATCATTTTGATAAAAACGAACTATTTTATTATCTTCTCGACTCAATACACCTAAAAAATAATCATGATTTTTATATAGAAATTCAGCACAAGTAAATGCATCAAATACAATTATTTTAGCATTAGGCCATATTTTTTGTGCTATAGTTGTCCAATGTAAAACACAACAACCTATATCATATATTATTTTAGGTTCAAAACCATTTTCTTTTAATTTATATAAATAATTAACATGATCTTTTGGAAATTTTATATTATTTTTAAGATTTAATAAATGTTCATTAATATTAGTAGCCATTATATAAATATATAAATATATACATATTTATCTATAAATACTAATCTTTTATAATTTTAAAAAAGTTTGTTTTGTGTTCATTATTGTATTTTTCAATTTTTTTAAAAAAATTATTTAATATTACTTTACAATTATTTACACATACTTCATTTGTTTTATTTTTTTCATTTTTCTCACAATAATTATCGCAAAAGTCATAAAACTTAATTATTTTATTCATCTTAATATATTTTATATTTTATACTTTATATTTGTTATAATTATAATAAAATAAACAAAATAATATAGGATTAAACATCAATGAAGATATAGAATAGTGATTAGCACCATATTTATTATATTTATAAATATCATCTATTGTAGTTATACCACCACCACCTATTATTTCTACATCAGGATATTTACTTTTAATCTCATTTATTAATTTAAATGAATATTGTTGAATAGATATACCACTTAAACCACCATATTTAGTAGGTAAAGTATTACAACAATGAAATTTTCTAAATCCTTGTTTATAATATTTATCAATAAGAGAAATATCAGTTAATGGTGATAATTTAATACTACACCATTTTCTTTCGCTATTTAAAAATTTATATAAATCATCATGAATTAAATTATTCTTAACATTTGGACAACTAATATTTAATTCTAAATCCATAGTATCTGGAATTTTTTTATTTAATATATCTATTTCATTATGATCCATAATAGCTATACTAACTATTACTTGTTTATCAAATTTATATTTTTTAATTGCCCAATCTATTCCTTTATTTCTTAATCCTATTTGATTTATCCACCCATTATTAGTAAAATCATAACGCAAAGTTTTTAATATTTGTAAAAATAAACCTTTTCTTGAATGTAATGTAAAAGACCCTTTGATTGATTTAGTATTTGATAAATTTATATAGTTTCCAAAAGGTGGTGATATAAATAACATTTATATATTATACAAAATCTATATATAAGTATTTTACATAAATTATTTTATTATAAAGTTTTTTAAATTATAAGTATTTTCATATTTATTCTAAATAAAAATACAATATATTTCAATTTTTTATTTGTTAATATTTTATTTAATTTATAAAAAATATTATAATCTTTAAATGGAATATCAGTATAATATAATAATTGTTTATTATTTATTATAGGAGGATTAAAAATTAAATTTTCGCCAAATATAAAATGCCAAATACATTCAAAAAAGAATGGGCCAACATTTTGTTGATATTTACAATCTCTTTTTTTTATTGCTAGTTCATCATGTAAATGCCAATCATATAGTTTTTTATATAAATCTAATGGTAAATTTAAAATACGACTTTTATGAACAATAAATTGAGCACAAGCAGGAAATACTTGATAATTAACATTTATATTTAAATTAAATAATTTATTTAATGTATAATTATATTCTTCAAGAGTCCATTCAAAAGGATGTAAACAATTATGTTTATTATTAGGATACATATTAATCATTAAAGAATCATTTTCCCAATGATTTATATTTAAAAAAAGTATATTATTTTTATATAATTCTTCTGTATCAATACTTAATGATTTAAATATTGAATGATAATGATGCCAATGTTTTTCATGAGCATGAGCAAATAATGTCCATTCATTTAATTGATCATAATTATCTATAATATATTTTAAATATGAACTAGATTCTCCAAATGGTTCTTCTACAAAATTAGGTTCATTTTTAATTTTAGAATAAATAATTTTATTTTTAATAATATTAGCCCATTCAATATTTTCTTTATATTTAGCTAATACAACAAACATTTATTTATTCTATTATTAAATTATTTTTAAATTATTATAAATATTAAAAACATTAATCATCGTCATCACTAAGCATCATAAATTCATTTATATGTGCTTGTTTTTTAACTTCTTTTTTCTTTTTTTCCTTTTTATCTTCCACACATAAATCATCTATAATATTTTGTTTCATATTATGTAAATCTTTATATTTATCTAAAATAACTTGATAATTAGATGTTGGTATAACTATTTCATAACTATCATATTTACATTTTTTATAAAATGCTTTTCTTTTATTTGCTTGATTTTTAAATGGAACAAAATCATCCTTAATATCAATAATTAATGGTCGCACATTATGTTTTTTTCTTAAAATACGACCAACACTTTGTTCAATATTACTTTTTGGTGTTGTCATAAATAATGTATTTAATTCAGGTATATCTAATGCTTCACTGGACATACTAAATGTTCCTAATATAATTGGTTTTGTTTCAGATATATCTAAATCTTTTTGTTTCATACCACCAATATAATAACCTACATCATATCCTAATTCAGTTAATCTTTCATAAAATGTTTTTAGATGTTCTCGTCTATCACTTAGAAGTATCATTTTTCTTTCAGGTTCATTCATAACTTGTTGAATAATACTAATAATTACATTAGTTCTTGGTATATAATTAGCTACATTATTAATCATACGAGCAGTAACTGGTTTATCATCATAACCTTTTTCTAACTTACAATATTCTATATTAGTATCTTCTATATTAAATATTTTAATAAATACATCATGTTTTGTATCTTTTTTACCCTTATATACAATAGGACCTAAAAACCATTCAAATACTTTTTGTAATCCATCAGATCTATTAGGTGTAGCAGTTAAACCTAATGTATATTTAAATGTTACTTTTGGTAAAGCACGTGAAAATACTTCACTTGATATATGATGACAATTAGATACAATTACACCATTATTATTACTATCTGCTACAATATAATTATGATTATCTTCTACTTCAATATCATAGATTGATTCTGTATTAGTAAGTATAGGAATTTTTTTTTCAATATATCTGTTATAAACATTATTATTACTACATGTAGATAATATATTATCATATTTATTTAAATTATTAATTTCCTTATAACCTTCATTAGTTAAGAATTTATGACTAGGTGTTGATTTAATTTTAAAATTATTTATTGTGCTTTCTATTAAACAACAACTTTGTTTTTCCCAAGCATATGTCATTTTTTTTAATTCTATCTTATTTGTATGTAAATTATAACTATAAATTAATGGTAATTCAATTTTATTAACCCACATATTATATAAATCTTCTATTTTAAATAACCCTTTGTCTGTTTTAATTAATGTTGAACCTACAAAACACTCATCAGTAATAGATGTTCCAAAACTACTAAATGCATCGTCATCAAATTTTTTCATACTTAATGATTGTAACATAGCTATTACTATATCTTTACCTACAATATCAAATGTTTTTGCTTGAATTCTACCAATTTGAGCATCTGGTAAAAACATTTTAATACGTTCTATCCATTGATTTAATAAGAATTCCTTATGAACTATAATTAATGTTTTCTTTTTTAGTCTTGATAATATATTTAATCCTATAACAGTATTATGAGTTACTGTAAAATCACCTAATAAATAACGATGATTTCCATCTAATTCTACTCCATAGTAATAATCTACACCTTTAGGAACTACTTTAATTCGTGTTGTTAAAGCATCTTTAATTTGTTTTCGTGGTTGTATTTTTTTATGTTCACATTTTACTGGTATTTCTTCTAATTTATTTCCATGAATACCGATTTTAAATGTTTGTTTTTTATTATAACAAGAAAATCCTAATGATCGTGCTAAATAAATAATATCATCTAATAATGTTTTATTTTTTTGAATAATAACATATTCATTATTAGAAACAGAACCATCTCTATCAATAATACCAGCTAATAGTTGTAATCTAATCTGACGACAATTACATTTATAATTATGTGGAATATGTTTATTATTAATTAAATTATATTTATTTAACATATCTAATGTATTTTGTGTTTTTTTATCCTTAGCAAAATACTTTTCATCACCTATCCAATATCCTAGAAAATATGGATCAATATCAACTTCTTTATATGGAAAATCTATTCCTACACAATAACCTAATAATTGTCCATAATAACTATTAGATAAATTTATATAATCTTTTAATGGTATATCATATACATTGCCTTTTTTAAATTGACCTTGATTTGTAGAACATTTTAATGATAAAATATGAGATTCATTTACAGTATATGTATCTCCTTTTGTTGGAACAATATCATACATCATTTCCATACCTCGTCCTAAATTAATAACATTTCTTGGTGTAGAATCATCACCCATTAGTTGATCGCCAATTTTTACATATTGAATCATTTTTATTGTTCCATCATACATAATAACAGGAGTATTCTTAGCAAGTGATTTACCTTGTCCACATCCCAGACATAAAATACCACCTCCATATTCAGGATAACAATTTTTCATAAAAGCTGATACAGCTTCTTCTTGAATAGGTCGTAAACCGCCATTAAATTTAATATTAATATTTGTGCCTTGATTTATATTAAATTTGTTTGGTTGTCCAAGATTTTCTAATGCCCAATAACGTGGTAAGTATAATTTTCTAATACTTTCTTGATAAATAGGAAAACTGGGTGGGGGTGAGAATTTACTTTGATATGGACTATAAGGAACAACACTTAATGTATCTTTAATATTTTTAATTTCTTTATCAGTATATTCATCTTTAATAATAATATAACCCTTATTTGATAGTTTATTTAATATTGAAGATTTCATAATATATCATATATAATTAATAATATCAATTTAAATATTTTATATTTAATAAATATATGGAGCAAGATAAATTTTTCTTAGATAGAAAATATGTTAAATTTATTAAAAATATAAAATTATCTTTAAATAAGGCAATATCATCAGGTAATATGGAATTAGTAGATACTATTAATGAATATTTAGATACAATTGAAAAATTAAAAAAAGTGTATGTATTAAAAGAAAAAAATGATGTAAGAACATATAGTGATAATGCTAGAATACATAGAAAAAAATTAGAAGATTTACAAAAAAAAATATTATACATACAATATAATAATCCTAGTTCAACTTTTACAAATAATAATTTAGTAATAGATGTTCCTAAATTTAAGAATGATGATATTAATTATATTTTTATGTTTATATATAAATTTATAAAAATAAATAATAAATCAATATGTATTATTTTAAAAAACTTTATTGATGATTTATTTAATTTAAATATTACTGATATTAACTTTAAAGAAATATGTAGTAGTAAAATACTAGATAATATTACAATTGTATATGATAATCGAGTAAAAAAAGTTAAGTATATATATAGACCTATACCTTCTACGAGTGGTGAGTATACTGCTAGTAAAAAAGTATTAAATACATTAGTAGATAAAATTAATGATTTTGATATTAATACATTTTTTAATAAAAAAGAAACTAAAACTCTAAATAAATTAGTAGAGTCAAATGATAATACAATTGATGATTCTAATAATATAATATATGAAAAACCTCCTAGTAATATATTAATAAGTGAAAATGTTGATTTATCATTTAATAAAAAATCAGACAAGGAATTAAAAATAACACTAGCAATATTACTAATAAATATGTTAAAAAATATACATTGTGATATGAAAAATAAATTATCTAAAAATGCTTTAAAAAGTCAAATATGTAAATATTTAACATTAAATCCGAAATTTAATATAGAAAAAGAATATAATTTACTTTATAATTATTTTTTAACAAGAGATTTAGATACTGTAGATGTAGAAACAAAAAAAACAGAATCAAATATAAATATAGTTATACCGGAATTTTCATTATCATTAGTAAATAATATAGTAATATTATTTTATATTTATATAAAAGATAATAAGGATGATATATGTAAGAATATACTAATATTTTTAAAGAATATTAAAAATGAGTTAGTTAAAAAAACATATAGTAGTTTTGATGATGGAAGCTATTTTAATTCTATTAATAAAATATTATCTGTATGTTCGAATAGTTCAAGAGCAGAACATTTAATAAATACATTTTATTTAAAATATAAGGAATATGATAAGATATTAATTAGTAATTTATTGTTAAAAATAATTGAAAATGATTCATTAAAAATAAAATATGATGTAGTAGAAGATAAATTTAGTGTAGTTATAATTAATCAAAAAACATTAAATATTGACTTTAAACAAATAGATAAAACAAAATTATTAGAAGGATTAAATAATGATTTAAAATGTATTAATGAATCAATAAATAAGGATTTAATAATAAAATTAATAGATTTTATTAGAGAAAGTTTAAATAATATAATTAGTATTGTATCAGATGTAGAAATATTAACTAGTATATTTAATTTATCTACTGATTCAAGAAGAATATATGGTTATTTAAAAAATACAAAAACTAATTTTAAAATAAGAAAATTATTAGTGATATTATTAATTAAATTTTTAGTAATTCATATTAGTAAATTTTATTTAGATCCAAATAGTAGTAAATTTAATATGTATGATTCACTTGTGGATGATTTATATAAACATATATGTGAGAAATTAACAGTTGATTTTAGTTATAATATTTATAGAAAAATGGAACATTTATATAAAGATTTTCCTAATTATGAAATTAATTAAATATTAATTAAATATTAAATAATATAAAAAAATATAACTTGTAATATATGTAAATAATGATATTTATTACAAAAAAAAAATGTAAAAATTGTAATATAAATCTAAAAATAAATATAAATTGGTATTATGCGAATGATACTGTTTTCTGTAGTAAATTTTGTAGAAAAAGTTTTTTAAATAAAAAAAATGATAGTATTTATTTAGGAACTATATATTTATAGTAAATTTTATATTTATAGTAAATAAGTTATTAATATTAACATAAAAATAATTAGTGTCCAACAAATAATAATATAATTTATTATATTATTATCATAATTATATAATGATAATATTAATTTAATTTTATTATTTCGTCTTGTATTAATTTTATTCATTAATATTTAATTAAATTTAAATCAATTTAATTAAAAGAATTTATTTAAAATAATTCATCATCTTCATCATCATCATCATCATCTGAATCATTTTTCTTACTTGTGCCAAAATAGTTTTCAATCTTATTAGGATTATTAGATTCCGATTTACTTTTTTTTGATTTATAATCAACTTTAGGAAGTGTATTTTCAAATACTTGTAATGCTACTACCTTATATGTAATACCAAAATTTTTATCTACTACATAAATACTAGGATTAAAAATACATTTAATAATACATCTATCCACTACAAGTTTTTCTAAATATTCTAAATTATAATCAATTGAATTATTATTTTCATCTAATAATGTAAAATCTAGTTTACTATTATAATAAGGAATTTTAATTTTAAATGTTGGAGGCATACTATGATCTATATTACCATCTGGTAATTTCTTATAATATAAACTTTCTTTAAAGAGTGCTTGTAATGCTTCATTAGGAATTTTTCTATGATAATTTAACCAAGTTTTATGATTTTCATTAGCAGTATATTTAACTAAATTATCAAGTCTTTTAATTTTTTTTAGAAAATTATCAACACGATTAGGTTTATCACTTGAACTATTAAATTGTAATGTAATATTAATTGATGTAATTTTATCATTTGAATCTTTATATGTATTTAAACCAAATAATGATACTAATCTAGGAGTTTGAATATTTAGAACTTTATTATCATGTTTTAAATTAATAGCACAACCCTTACCATTTGAATATTGTTTTGGTTTATTAAATTCAATATTTTCTACATTAAGCTTGCTTGATTTAGTCACAGACATTTTATTAATTAAATTTAAAAAAAAAATCAATTTTAATTTTAATTTAAATTATTTAATTGTTTAATACTTTTAAATAATTATAAATTATATATTATGATTAAATTAAATGAATCTAATAATGAATCTGAATCTAATAATGACTCTGAATCTAATAATGAATCTGAAGAAATATTAAATAAAAATTTAGATAAAGAATTAGATAAAGAATTAGAAAAAAATTTAGATATAGAATCAAGTGAATCATCAGTAGAGAGTAATATTATAAATAATAATGAAGAGGATAAAGATGAAGAAAAAAAAAATCAACCAACATGTGGCGCTATTGATTTTAGAAAAGAATTAGATATGTTATCAAAAGATAGTTTTGATGAATCTAGTGAGTATTCTTATGTATCTATTCCAGAAGATAAACCTGGTATTGATTATTTATATTATATAGCATTTTCAGTTGGATTAGTTTTATTATATTTATTTTATAATGGTAATGTATTTTTGACTTTTGCTGAATTTATTTTAAATTGTATTTATCCATATATTTATATTCCAATAAAATTATATATATCTAAAAAAATAATAATAACTAAACTAAAATCAATTAATTTAGATTAATTAATATATAAAAAAAATATATATAATATTATATATAATGGCAAACACAGAAATTGATATTGATATTATTCAAAAACAAATACAGAACTGTGAGGATATAGTTAATAATATTGATACTATTGTTCCTAAATTATACAAAATTAGACAACAAGCATTATCTCAAAGAAATTATATTAGTGATGTAAATGATAAAATATTTAAAACCATGACAGGTGTTCAAACTGGAAGTGATAAAATTATTACATTTCAAACAGATATTACTCATAATTTTGACTCTATTATTAATAGCACTAATCTTACTGGATTTGATGGCACTATTACAGCCACAAGTGAAAACTCAAGAAAAATAATTCAATCATTATTTAAATTTAAACACGAGTTAGGAACTAGCGCACATTTTACTACAGAACAATTTGGAATAGCAAATGATAGAATACACGGTTTAAATTTAAGAGATGTTATAAGTATTACAAATAGTTTAAAAATATTATTATCAGCTAGTAATTCAACTCCTACTCATAATATTGCTTTAAATGGTTTAATTTTAAAACCTACAAGAGATTCAGGTATAACACCAAGTTCAGGCACGGATACTCTAATTGAAGGAACTCAAAATGCTAATTCATATGGGCCTCCTACTGATGGTGACTTACCTTCAGCTCTAATAGATGCATTTACACTTACCGAAAGCGATAAAATTGTAGGTTTTGGTTTAAATTTAAATTAATTAAATTAATTAAAATGATTCACTAAATTTTTTTTTTGGAACAATTTTTTCTAATGATGTAGTTTGACTAATAAATATATATAAATCAAATTGCTTAGATATATTATAAGTCACATAATGTGATTGTAACTCTGTTGTTGGAGAATAAATAACACCTATCATACGTTGTTTAACAAAATTACAATAAGGAAAAATATCATTACATTTAGAAAAATCTAAATAACAATTTTTTATATTTCGTATTTGACATTGTTTATATATAAATGCTTCTATACTTTCATCAATAGGTAATGTTAAAGCAAATATATCTTCTTTGGCACCCCATGATGATGCTGCTCTTACTGTGCCTACATATGTTCCTAATCCAATAATAAATGTATTATTAAACATGGCACGACACATTTGACCTAAATTCCAAGTGTTATTGCTAGTAAAATCAGTGCCACCATTATTTGAAGCAGTAGCATCACCAATGTGACTATTATGAGCCCAAATAATTATTTTAGAATCTTTAATATTATCTTTTAGTTTCATAGTAGTCATTAACATATGTTGATCTCTTGTATTCCAAGAAGCATTACTTCCAGGTGGTTCTAAATATTGTTTTTTAAAATATTCAAAAGAGTTAATAATAACATCACAACACATTTCTGCGCTAATAACAGCAATAATATCAATGTCTCTTTCTTTACATAAATTTTTATAATGGTCTGATTTGTTTTGAATAGTAATTAATAAGTCTTGAAAATAATTCTCAAAATAAATATCATTAACAGGTAATTGATTATTCATAATAGCATTTATAAAATGCTGTGTTTTTTTAAAATTATTCATAAAATATAAATCTTTTTTTATTTTTTCATAAAGTTCTTCATCAAATAATTTAAGAAATATATATAACCATGTAAGTGATTCTATTAATAAATAACAATCTAATCCTAATAAATATATATTCTTATTAGTTAAACTATTATATATTTTAAACCATTCTATTAATTCAATAATAATATTATTTTTCCATAACCATTCTGGAAAATTATTGATATTAACTAAAACATCTTCTACATTTGTAGTATCTGAATTATTATTAATATATTTATTAACATTATATAAATTAAACCAATCTGTTTCAAATAATACAATATTATAATTCTCATTTTCAATTAAATACTTTGTTAAATCTGATCTTAATTGGTAAAATTCTTCTGTTCCATGTGTTGATTCACCTAATAATAAAACTTCATTATTTTTAGGTATTTTTTTAATAATAGAATGTATATTATTATATTTATTTATAAAATCCATAGTTCTATTATATTAGATATAAAAAGTATAAATAAATTATTTATAAATATTTTTATTTATTTATTTTATTTATTACAATTTAAAGAAAGTTTCATAGATTTTAACTCATCAATTATTATTTTTTGTTGTTCAATATTTTTTTTTTGATAATGTAATAATTTATCTGTTTGATTATGTTTCTTATCAATAATATTAGATAAATATACTTCAAAAACAGAATAAGCAACAAACATAATAATTGCTATAAATAATATATAAATAAAATCTGAAAAAACCAAACCAACGCCTAATGTAGATTTACCAATATTAATTTTATAATGTTTCCAATTAGTTATTTCTAATAATGGTTCAAGTAAAGGCATAATAATTTGTTCAATAAATGTTTTACTAAAAGCAGCTATACTTAAACCTAATATAGATGCTATAGTTAAACCAATAATTTCAAAATTAGATAAAAAATCTATAAAGTATTTTTTTTCTTTTTTTATAAACTCTCTAATATTATTATTTTTTATATCTTCTTTCATATCTTATAATAATATATTACAAATTTATTAAAATTTTATTAAAATTTTATTAAAATTTATTTATTTATTATCTTTATCATTTTTATTTAACATAGGTTTTACATAAACATCGCATAGTGTTTCTCCAATAGCTTTATCAGCATTCAATTTAGTAATATTTCCTTTATCATTTTCTATTTTCATTTTAATCATTTTTTCAATAATTAATAAATCATTAGAAGAACAATTTATATCATAAATTTTATCAAATAATTTTTCTGATAGAGTAAATAGTTTATTATATTTTGTTTCAAGATTTTTTTTTAATTCTGGTGTGCGTTTTTGATTTTGTAGTTCATTATACATATTTTTATAGTCATCATATAATGTCATTTTAATATATTAAAATATAATTTTATTTCTAAATAAATAATATATGGATTTCATTATAAAATGTATATGTGGTGTAAAAGACACAATAGAAGATACGGTTGATGATGTAATGGATAACGTTGATGATATTAAAGATAATGTAGGTGATGTAATAGATAATGTAGATGATATGAAAGCAAATATAGGCGATATATTAGATAATGTTAAAGATATAAAAAGTAATATAGATGATACAGTAAGTGATGCTACTGGTGTAATTAATAATATTGGTTCAACCGCAGATAATATAAAAGTAATGGTTGGTGAAAGTGTAAATGCTATTAAGGAAGGAGAAAATATAGGGGATGTTATAAATACTATTAAAGATGAAACACAAGATAATATAAATAATATTAAAAATAATGTAAATGATACTGTAGAAAATGTTTCTAATATTAAATCAAATGTAGAAAATACTGTAGAAAATGTAACAGATACGGTAGATGAAGTTAAAGATACAATCAAAGAAGGAACAGAAACTATTGATGTAGTAAAAGATACAGTAAATGAAGTTGGTGATATTAAGAATGATATAGTTGATGGAGTAAATGAAATTAAAACATCAATATAAAATATTTTTAAATTTTTAAATAAAATATTTCTAATTTTATTTTTTTTTTATGATTAAATTATTTATAAATATAATAAAAATAATATAAAAATAATATAAAATTGATTTAAAATTAAAGTTTTAAATAAAATAATGGATCAAAATTTTAATTATGAGAAAAATACATTCACAGTTATTGATAATATGTTTCAAAATAATTATATAGTTAATAAAATTCAACAAGATTCATATAATGATTTTGTTTCAAATTTAGTTCCAATTATAATTGAACAATATAATCCTTTAATTTATAAATATGAAAATGATGAAGGAAGAAAATATGAATTAGAATTAAATATAAAATCATCTCGTATAACTTATCCTAAAGTATGTGATAATGATGGAACAATTCATGAATTATCTCCTAGTTTAGCAAGATTACGTAATTATACATATTCATCAAAGTTATTAGTAGATATAAATAAAAAAACACGTATTTATGAAAATGATGAATTAATAGAAAATGATGAAAAATTATTACAAGAAGTTGTTTTAGGTAAAATTCCAATAATGGTTCAATCAAAATATTGTATGAATACAATTAAAAATAAATCCGAATTAGATGAATGTAAATATGATAATGGAGGTTATTTTATAATTAATGGAATTGAAAAAGTAATTGTAGCACAAGAGCGTTGTATTGATAATAAGGGATTATGTTTTTATCAAAAAAATTCAAAATGTAAGTATGTATTAGAATTAAAGTCATCTGTAAAAGAAAAATTAATGCCTACAAAACCACTATATATTAAACTATATTCAAAAGATAATTTAATAAATGGTAATTATGTTAGAATATCTATGCCATATTTTAAACAAGATATTCCACTATTTGTTCTAATGAGAGCATTAGGTTTTGAATCAGATAAAGAAATTATAAAATTAATAGTTCTTGATTTATCAAATATTTATTATAAGGATGTTATGGAGGTTTTAGAGTCATCAATAGATGATTCACAAAATATTAGAACTAAAGAGGATGCATTAGATTTTATATCTAATAATTTAACAAATATTCCTAGAGATGCTAAAAATAAAGAAAAAATTTATGAATATGTAAATTATTTATTAACAAATGAATATATTCCACATGTAGGTAAATCTTTTATAAATAAAGGATTATATACAGGATATTTAATTTTAAAACTAATAATGTGTAGTTTAGGTAAAAAAGATTGTGATGATCGTGATTCTTATTTAAATAAACGTATTGATACTACTGGATCATTATTAGGAGCATTATTTAGACAATATTATACAAAATTAGTGAAAGAATTAAAAACAAGTTGTAATAAAGAGTTTAATAATGGTAGTTGGAAAGCTACTGATAATTTTCATAATATAATTAATATGTCAAATATTTATAAGTTAATAAAACCTACAATTATAGAAAATGGTTTAAAATTTGCTTTAGCTACAGGAAATTTTGGAGTTAAAAATTCATTTAATAAACAAGGTATTTCACAATTATATAATAAAATGTCATTTAATAGTGTAAATTCACATTTAAGAAGAATAAATACTCCAATAGAAAAATGTGGTAAATTAATTCCTCCGCGTAAACAACATGGAACTCAATGGGGTTATGTATGTCCAGCTGAAACTCCTGAAGGACAATCGGTTGGTGTGGTAAAAAATATAAGTTTATCGGCAATTATTTCAATTAATAGTTCATTACTACCTATAATTAAATTATTAGATGATTTTAATATTATACAATTAGATAAATTTGAAGATAAAAATAATATTCCATTTGATTTATTATCAAGTGGATCAAAAATATTTTTAAATGGTAATTGGTTTGGTGTATCTAATGATATAAATACAATTTATGAGAATTTATTAGAACATAGAAGAAATGCTATAATTAATATTTATACAAGTATTATATTTGATAAATTTGAAAATGAATTATATATTTATACTGATTCTGGTAGATTTTTAAGACCATTATATATAGTTAATAATCAAAAATTTTTAATTAATAATGAAATAATTGACTTATTAAATAGTAATAAATTAAATTGGTATTCACTTTTAGGAATATCTAATAATTATAAAATTAAATTAGAAGATTTAAATAATTTAAATAAACAAGATATTGTTGATATTTATAATAAAAAATATAGTGCTGTTATTGAGTATTTAGATCCATATGAAACATCTACAAAACTAATTGCTATGAATAGTAAATATATTACTAATAATAATTACTCACATTGTGAAATTCATCCTTATTTAATTTTAGGTGCTATTGCTTCTACTATTCCTTTTGCTGATCATAATCAATCACCACGTAATACGTATCAAAGTGCAATGGGTAAACAAGCAATTGGTATTTGTGCTACTAATTATTCTAGTAGAATGGATACAATTAGTCATATATTATATTATCCTCAAAAACCATTAGTAATTACAAAATCAATGAAATATTTAAATACAGAGAATATGCCTTCTGGTATTAATGCTATAATTGCTATTGCTACCTATACTGGATATAATCAGGAAGATTCTGTATTAATGAATAAATCTGCCGTAGATCGTGGATTATTTTTATCAGGTCATTTAAAAACATATAAGGAAGAAGAAAAAAAAAATCAGAATTCAGGAGATGAAGAAAAATTTTGTATTCCAAATAAGAATAATACATATAATTATAAATTAGCTAATTATGATAAATTAAATAGTAATGGAATAGTAAAAGAACAAGTTCATGTTAAACCAGGTGATGTAATTATTGGAAAAACTATACCACATAAAAAGAAAAAAGAAAATAGTTATAAAGATAATAGTATTGTATTAAAAAATAATGAAGGTGGTCATATATATAAAGTTTATATGGGTATAAATGGTGACGGATATAAATTTTGTAAAGTTCAAATTAAAAATGAGAGATATCCTAATATTGGTGATAAGTTCTCATCAAGGCATGGACAAAAAGGAACCGTAGGAATGTTATATAGACAAGAAGATATGCCATTTACTAAAGAAGGTATTGTGCCTGATATTATTGTAAATCCTCATGCTATCCCTAGTAGAATGACAATTGGACAATTAATTGAATGTATTTTAGGTAAAACTGGAACAGTCTTAGGTATGAATGGAGATTCAACACCATTTACAGATTTAGATCCAAAAAAAATATCTGATATTTTATCTAATGTATGTGGATTTGAAGAATATGGAAATGAGGTTTTATATAATGGTTTAACTGGTGAACAATTATTAGTTAATATATTTATAGGTCCTACATTTTATCAAAGACTAAAACATATGGTAATTGATAAATATCATTCAAGATCTACTGGACCAGTTGTATTATTAACAAGACAACCGGCTGAAGGAAGAACTCGTGATGGTGGTTTAAGATTTGGTGAAATGGAGCGTGATTGTATTATTAGTCATGGAGCTTCAGCATTTTTAAAGGAAAGATTATTAGATGTATCTGATAATTATAAAGTATTTATTTGTAATAAATGTCATATGATTGGTTCAGTAAATGAAAAAAAAAATATATATAAATGTGACCATTGTCCAAATACTACATTATTTAGTGAAGTTCGTATTCCATATGCTTGTAAATTATTAATACAAGAATTAATTAGTATGAGTATTGTTCCTCGATTAATGACTGATTAATTTATTCTAAATACGAAGAATTATCATAATTTCTGACATATTCTGTTATTTCTAAAACCATAGTATGTTCTGTATTTTCTAAATCAAATAATTTACCTTCATCATTTATAAATCTTATTTCTAATTCACTTAATTCATCTAATGGTGTTCTTTCAAATAATGTAGTATTATCAATAAATGTAGATTCATATAAATGATTACCCGGAGAAGATTTTAATAATACTTTAGTAAAATAACTAGTTTTATTAGTAGTTAATATATAATCTAAATGTTTTATTGATAAATATAAATATTTAGGTCCTGATAAGGCATCAATATTTTTAAATATTTTTTTTTGATATACATTTCCACCATAACCAATTACATATTTATTTTTTTCATTTATATTATCTATACTATTAATATCACCTACATATATTTTTGGTTTTTTTATACCTAATTCGGATATTTTCAAATCTAATTTAATTAAATTTTTATTATTATTATTATCATAACCTATATCTAATATTCTAAAACCTTCTAAATTATCATTAAATAAATTATTTTTATTTTCTTTTTTATTATTTATCATACCTCCATAACCTTGATACTTACCTTCTACGGTTATTGAATAATAGTTTATATAAAAATTATTATTACTATAGTCATCTATATAACTATTATTATTAAAATAACCAAAAATAGGAATTCCATTATTATATAAATTGCTATCACTTATATTTAATGACTCATTATCTGATTTGTATACTAAATCTAAATATGTATAAGTAAATGTATCATAATTCATAGTTTTTAAAGGTGTAATTGTATTATTGTTTTTAACTTTAACAATTTGATTATTACTTAATTTATATGAATCTTCTGAAATATAAAATCCATTCATATTTTCAATATGTATATTATTTGTTAGGTAATCTTGAATTATAGGTAAACCTTCCTTATTATTATTTTTTTTAAAGTTTATATTTAAATATTTTATGGTCAAATCTTCATTATCTTTTGTTATTATTTTATTTTCTATATTAATCTTATAATTACTTAAATTATTATAAAGAATATCATAATCATTTCTTGATAATATAATTATTTTATAGTCTATTTTATTTATATTCAATACATTTAAATCTATATATTTATTATTTATATTATTTGTTTTTAAAATTGTATAAACACTATTTTCATATTCATTATTTATTAAATTATCTATATTAAATGTATTATATACTATCTCATTAATAGATAATATTACATCATTATTTATTTGTATTTTATATAAATTTAATTTACTATCATTTATAAATGTATATTTACTATTACTATATATATTATATGTATCATTATTATTAGTTAAACTTTTAAAATTACATATATACTCACCATCGGTTTTTGATATATGATTACTATTATAAATACTATTATATCCTTGATAAAATATTCTTGTATACCATTTATTATATATTATTAAATTTTGTGTGCTAAATAAATTTTCGTTTGTTTTACTATTTGATATAATAACATTTTCTCCTTTTAAATGACTATTTAATAAATTATATTTTAATGTTAATTCTATATTATTCTTTGTTATATTTACATCAGTAATATAATTAATATCTTCAATATATAATTTACTATAATCTACTATTTCATAATTACCTACTATTATACCAGATATATCTAAATTATATTTATTTTGCTCAATATTATAACTATTATTATTATAATTGAATAAATAATTATTCGGTATACTAGGTATTTCTATAGAATATTCATTAATATTATTTGTATTAATTACATTATTAATAGGTTTTAAATAAGGATAATAATCTACATTACTTAGTATTTTAAATCTATAATATTTATAGACTTTCTCATTAATAAATGTTTTAGTATGATTAATTAAATTTGTTGTATTATTAATTAAAGAACTATCTAATATCTGATTATTAATTGATGATTGAAATATATTTGAATTAATATATTTAGCATCAATAATTTCTTCTTCATCAGAATAATCTAAATAATTAGATCCAAATAATTGAATACTTGTAATTGTTCCATTAAAATTAGTTATATATTTATTACTACCTATTATTATAGTATTATCAATACTATTTTGAATAATACTATAATATTTTAATGATATTTGTGTTTCAAAATTAATTTCTATTACAGAAGATTTATTATTATTTAATAAAAGTGTATTTGTGTTAACTTCTGAATTATTATTTAAAATATTATCTGATATTTTATATTTATTAATTATATTATTTATTGCTATACGACTTATAGATTTATTAATAAATGCTATATCATTCATAATAGGATTTATATATCCTAATTCTATCTCAGGAATACTTAATGAACTATATGTATTATTATATAAACCATATGTTTCGATATAAATTATATAATTCTTCTTGTTATAAATATTATTATTTATTATATTATTACTAATTACATCTATTAGTGTTCCTATATAATTGATAACATTAGATTCTATATAATACAAATGAGCTTTATATGGATGATTATTATTAGAACTATTAATATTATTAAATTTTATATAATTTATAATATTATTTTCCAATAAATCAATATATATAGCACCATGAGGTGTTGTCCAATTCAAGTTTTGTAGATTATTATTTTCAATAATTTTTATATTTGTTGATATAAAATTGTAATAACACTTATTCGATATATTAATTTCTATTTTTTTTTCATTTATTCTACTTATTTCATTATTATAGCTTGTATTAACTAAATTATTATAAGATTCTAAATAATTTATTTTGATTGACTTATTAATTAATTCGTTTTTATGTTTATAATTGTATAATGTATAATTTATAAATGAAATAGAATATGAATTATCTACTAAATCATTAATTTCAACTAATGCTTTATCATTTATATTTCCTATTTGTATTTTTGAATATGTATCATCAATACTTATAATATATACATATGTTCCTATTTTTAATAATGAATTAGGTATATTAGTTTGTAATATTATTAATTTATTTATATATAAATTATAATTAGGGTCTTTTAATATAATTACATTTGATTTTATTTCGCTAACATATAATATATCATAACTATTTTTTATTTTTATAATATTTGTATCTTGTTTACAATTTTCTTCTAAATAAAATATATTAACATATGGTATAATTAATGTATTTTCATCTAATATATTTAATTCCATTTTTAAGTTTATTTTAAAATAATATGTATTATTTGTAATTACATAATTTATAATATTAGTATCATTATTTGTATTTATACTATTATTATTTAAATATTTATTATCAATATTATCAATATAATTACTATTAATTAATAACATACGATTATTATTATAATAATTATGTATTCCTAATACAAACTTACCTATTGTAATTTCTGTATTATTTAATTGATAAAATATTTCATTATTATAATTATTATTATTTAAGAATATTTCAATATTTAACTCATTTATATTATAAGTTATATAATTAGTATTTATTCTTACATTATAAAAATATTCATTAATTAGTATAAAATTATTATATATATTTAAATTACTAAATTGAAATATATATCTTACTCCAAACTCAATATTTAAAATAGGATTAATTAAAACATTATTATTTATACTATTGATAAATTCAATATTATTATTATCTAATATATTTACATTATAAACAATTGTATCTGATTTTTTTATATTTAATTCTAAAATAAGCACATAATCTATATATATATAAAATTTATTTATAAGATTATTATAAATTTTTATATTAATATATGATTCATTTTGTCCAGGCAATCCATTTATAACAACTATATTATCATTATCAGATAAATAAGGTGTAATATTTAAATTATTATCTGAAATAATTATATTTTTATTTAATAAATTAGTATTTGATATGTCTATGATATAATTTATATTTTCATAAATATCTAGTTTATTTACTATACAATTATTTAAATAATATATATTATTAAGATTATTTAAATATAGATTATTTGTTGAATTAACTGGATAGTATATATTTATATTTTTTGAATCTATTTTATTTAATAAATATGTTTTATAATTATCATATTTATTAGTATTTTGTTCTATATTACCTATAATATTTGTATCTATTTTTGGATTATTTATAATACCATTATTTAAATATCCTTCTAGTATGCTCTCATTTGTGCTAACTATACTATTAATTGATTCATTATAATTGATAGTATTTAAACTATATTCTTCTGTTATTCTTATATAATTACATTCTATTAAGGCACAATTAGTATTATTAAAATAATTTTTATAATAACTATTTTTATATGTTGGAATATTATTTAAAACCTTATAGTAACCATCACGAAATCCAATTTTATATTCTACATTAATACCATTTACATTTTTATTTATTACTTGTTGATTATCTTTAATATATATATAACTATCTGGTTTTAAATTACAAATATTTGGATAAGGAGCTTCTTTAAAATTAAAATAATCTATATCTTCATAACTCATTACAGACATTCCTAAATTTCCTAAATGTTGTTTTTGTTTTTTTGTATATGGATATAAATAATATATAATGACTCCTTTTTCACAATAATTAGTAAATACTTCAGTATTTAATGAATTTTGTAAATTACTTTGTTCTATTATAGGTAAGTCATTAAACCATACAATAAATGGAACATATTCTTTAATATTTAAAATTATATTATTAAAATCACTAATTAAGTTATAATTTATTAAATGATTATTTAAGTATATATAACTACCTATATCATAATTATGATCTACTAAAGTTTTAATCATTATATAATTACTATTTTCAGATCCTTCATCAAAATATGAAGGTTCGATAAAACTATAATCTATAATATTTTCATCGGATTTATATGTATTAGATTGAATTAAATCAAAATCAGTCATTTTTTTTTCAAAACCTATAGAGTCAGATAACGTATTATCTTTATCAAATAATAAACTAAATCTATTAGCTTCTAATAAACTTATATTTACACCTCCTATCCCTTTTAAATTTGATTGATTAGGTATTTTATCTACTTTAATACTAAATCCTTCATTAATATTTTCAATTATTTCAATATTATTATTTATTATTTGATGTTTTTTTGGTAAATAATTATTATTCCAATTCTCCGGAACAAACATAATATAAGTATTTGTATTATTGGTTTTTATTATATCTCCTACTTCAAAATTATATTCAGATAATAAATGATAATCAAAAATATACTGAGAACCATCTTTTACAATATTTAATACTCTACCTAATTTAGTTTTATTTTTATTTTCTATAGTGAGATTATTAATATTTGTAAATAATTCATAAATAGATATATCATTATCCAAAATTATTTGTTTTGAATTATTTCCAATAATATTTTTGAAATTACTATTATTATTATTTATTTTATTTAATCCATATTTATAATTACTATATTCTACAAATGTATTACCATCATAAAAATAATCACTATTATTAACCACTGATTGTTCTATATCATCTAATGGTAATATAAAACGTATATAACCTCTATATATAGTATGATTATATACAATATGTGTTTTATTAATTTCAGCAGCTTTAAAATTAAAAAAACTACTAGCACCTGTTATATTAATTAAATCACCTGTTTTCAAAACAGAATTTTTTAATTTTATATATATATATGGGTAGCCTTCATTTACTATAAATGGTCCAGAATCATCGCTACTTTTTATATCTGATATACTAAATTCATATATATTTTTATATTGAAGTATTTTTACTAAATTATTATTTTCATTTAAATCAACTTTAAAAATAGATTTATTTTTAAATATTTTTAAACTAGATTTTGTTTTAAATACTGTATCATTTTCAAATATTTTTTTTTTAAAATTATATATTTTTTTTGATATTGAATTTAATTTATCTTCTAATTCATTAGTAAAATCATCTACCATATAATTACCTTTTTTAATTTGTATTGAATATATAGGATAAATATTATATAAATCTATATTATTGTATAAATATTTAATATTTAATAAGTCATTATAGTTATATTTATTTTCTATCATAGTATCCATTTTAGTATTTCTTTCAATATTTTTGATATAAATATTTGTATTTATTTTATTTTGTAAAGTCCAATAAAATTGTGCCGATAAATTAGGTCTATTTGTTAATAAGTTAAATGATTCTGATATATTTTTATTTAATTCTTTATTTATATTTTCTATATGATTATTAAATAAATTATTAATATATACATATTTAAATAAATTATTATTATATATGAATTGAATATCAGTATTTAATGATATATTATGAAGATATCCATAAATACTAAAATCATATTTAAATTCATTAATATAATTAATAGATAAATGGACTATTACATCATAACTATTATCTACATTTTTTTTTAATATATATAAATTATTAATATTTTCATAATTTGAAATATTTATTACTATACTATTATTATTATTTACTATACTATTATTATAATTATAATCTATACCAATAGTATCACTAGTGCTTACTATTAATTTATTATTAATATCTGTATTTGTAAAATTTAATGTATAAGATATATTTCTATATATATTTATTTTTAAATTCACTATAGTATTTATATCTATACTATAAGTTGTTTTTGGTAATATATATTCATTTTCTACAGTAAATAATTCGGTTATTGAAGTTTCTACAGCGGTATATTGAGGTATTTTTGTAGTATTTCCTAAACTATCTATAGAATCATTAAATGTATATTGAAAATAATAATTACTATAATTTAAACTATTATTAGGATTTTTTATAGAAAAATTTTTAATAAAATCTATAAATAAATAAAAATCATTTTCTAAATCACTGATATTATAATTAATAACATTTGATTCATTTTCTGGTTTATTGTAAAAATATAAATTATATATTTTTGAATTATTATAAAAAGTAAATAAATATCCATTTTTTAAAATATTTCTATGAGTCTCATTTTCTATTGAATCTAAAATATTATTATATAAATTTACCAAATAACTAATAAAATTATTTTGTTCATTTTTTAAATAATTATTTATGTTAATATTATTATAACTATATTCTTTTAATTCATTTGTTATAATATTTACATTATTATTAAATAAATACTGAATATAATTATATTCTACTTTAATTTGACTATTATTTGTTAAATTAAAATATAATCTAGTAATCTCTGATGTTTCTTTATAATATTCTGTTATATTTCTTAAATAATTAAATATATTTACAGAACCACTTGTAACAGGAACTTCTGTATCCTCTGATGTTAATACATTTTCAATAAAATTATCATTTAAATTTGTATTATATGTATTTAATGTAAAATCATAGTTTGTAAATTTATAAATAAAATCTTTAAATATTGAATCTGTATAAAAATCATCTATATAATATCGGACTATTTGAATAGTATTTATATTTAATGTATATAAAACATAATCATAAGTATTTTTATTAAGAATAATTTCTATTTTATTATCAGTTATTACTTCTGATAATAAGACTTTAATAGTTATTTGTTCATCTGTAATTAATATTGTGTCTGAAAAATTTTGTAAATCATAAATTATATCATTCTTTTTAACTTTTAAAAGATCTGCTGATGTTTTATTAATAATATTAAATATATAAATTATTTCTTTATCTATATTTTTTGCTTTATTAAAAGTGCTCATATTAGATACATCAATATCTATACTATTTATTCTATTATATAAGAATAACTTATGAATTTTATTATTAATATTAAATTTTAATAAATAACTATCTTCATTATTTATAACAGATTTATAAGATTCTGTTAAATTTGTATTATTAATTATTTGATTTTTTATAAAATACAATAAATTAATAAAATTATCTTTTAAAATAGTTAAATTAGTTTCTATTTTTTTTAAATACATAGATGATAAATATTCATATAATGTTTTTTCCTTGCTTATATTTTGTATCCAATCAGCTGGTATATTATTTAAATTATTATCAACTATATTTAATAGTTTTTCATTATTAATTAAAAATTTATCTTTTATTTGTGTAACATCATCTTCATTAATCCAATATAAAAAATTATTATTATCTATATAATCATTATTATTATTATATATTTTACTTACTTTATCTCTTATTGCGTATTGAGCATTACTCATCTCTAAATTTACCATTCTTACATTTTTAATATTTTTAAATCTTCTTGGTAGTGCTATTTTATAAAAACTCGCATCTTCATAACCATTTATATGATTTTTTATTAATTCTACTATTATATTATCACCACCACCACTACTATTTATTTTTAATAATTTTCTATCTATATTAACCGGTATTTTTATTTTATATGAATTACTTATTTTTTTATTATTTTCATAAGTATATACCATTTCAATATTAAAAATTGGTTTACCTAAATATGAATTATAATTTAAAAAATCTACAGGTATTCCTGCAATAGTATATTTATTTAGATTATTATCAAATACTCCTATAATATTTTTAAAAATTATTTCATTGCTATTTATTATTTCTAAATTATGATTCGGATGATCTACTAATATAGTCTCTGAATCAATTAATTTTAATCCATTATTTTTAACTTTATTTGGAATTTTGTCTGTAATTAATTTGTGCCTTTTTATTCGGTCCTTACTATTTATTGTGACTAATGTTTTTTTTTCATAATATTTATTTTTAGTAGAATTATCATACATTATTAATAATATATATTATTTTTTATATAAAATATATTGTATATATATAATGGATAATTTTTATCTAAAAATGTCTGCCATAATTCTTATTTTACTAATTATTTGTATAATTTATATATTATTAAATAATATTAATATCTTTTCAGAAAAAGTTCCACAAATAATAAAAAAAAATATTGAGATTCCTACAAAAGTTGCCCCAACTATTAATAATGAAATAAAAGTTATTACACAAAAAGATAAAATAAATCATGCCTTAGAATTATTTAATTATAAACATACTACTTTTCTTGAAAATTTAGATAATAGTATTGATTTTTGTATTAATAGTAATAAGTTTTTGCTTGCCGATACTATAGTTAGTTATAAAAACTTATATTTAGAACTTTACAAAATGAAACAAGAAAATAAAAATAAAGATTTAAATAAAGATGAACAGTTTCTTATTAAATGTATTGAATTAGATAACTTAAATAATCTTATTCAAAATTAAAATTTTTTCGCTCTTTAAAACTTTTTAATTTAGTTCTTTTTTTTAAAAATTCAAAATATTTATAAGCCAATTTATAATGTTTTTTTTTTATTTTCTCTAATACTCTTAATCTTACTTTTAATATCATAGCAACTTGAACTATTCTTTTATGTGGATATTTTTTTGTTTTATATAATTTTTCTAGTTTTCTTATTGTTTTTTTTACATCATCATATGTAGTATATTTAATAGATATTGTATCATTAGGATTCTTATCTATATATACATCATAACTTAATTTAGGATTATCTGGATTGAAAAAAAATTGTTTTTGTTTTTTATTACTAGTTATTTTTTTACTATTAGTTTGTTTTTTATTACTAGTTATTTTTTTACTATTAGTTTGTTTTTTATTACTATTAGTTTTTTTTTTTATTACTATTTTTATTCATATTAACTATATATTACTAAAATATAATATTTTATAATTATCTACCAGTGCTTCCTAAACCCTTATCACTACGTGTAGTTTCTTCTAAACTATCTACTACAATTACATCAGGATTTTCATGACTAGGACCAACAAATTGAACTAAACGATCATATTTTTCAATTACATATGAGTCATTACTCATATTATCTACGATTAAAAATGATTCACCAGTATATTCAGGATCAACTAATCCAATACTATTACATAATCTTAATGGTGTCTTAGAACCCATACTACTTCGAGGAAAAATCATAAAACTACTTTTAGTATTATTAATAAAAGCACTGGCTTTAATTCCTGTTCCAATTTTAAAACTAATAGCATTTGCAGGAACTTCAATTTTCTCCGGCATAAAAATATCTAAACCTACATCTGTTTTATAATTTACATTATGATTAATATATTTATTTTTTAAATCATTATCATCATTATTAATTACTACTACTTTATATGTGATTGACATTATATTGATTTATCTATTTATTTATAGTATCTTATTTTTAAATCAATTTTAATTTAAATTGATTTAATTTTATGTATAAAATATAAACTAAAATGACTAATATAAAAACAGGTGTTCTAATTACTCCAGATAATACTATTTCTAATATTGAATTAGATATGACAGAACATACTAATAATATTAGCGAATTACTAAATGATAAATTAACTTTTGTAGGTCAAATCTTAAGAGAACCAAGTAAATGTAATGCTGTTATTATTAATGGTAAAAATAGTAAATTAAAAAATCTAGATAAGAATAAATATTATATACCACCATTTGATGAAGATGTATATGGTTCAATATTTATTATTTGTATGGATGAAAATAGTGAACCACAAAATTTTATAAAAGATGATTTAGAGGAATATATTGAAAATTATGAGACTTTATATAAAAAAAATTATTATGATTAAATTTTAAATATTTCATATTTACTTTATATTTTTTTTATTAATATTATTTTAAGAATTAAATTGATTTATAATTTTAAATTTATAATATTATAAATGGAAGAAGAACGAAAAATAGGACTTAAAATATTAGAAGATTTTATCGGAAAAACATATAGTAAAGATATTGAAGAATGTTTATATTCTTATTCAGACGAAACTAAACATAAATATATGTCTAAATTAAAATATATTTTTGAAGTAATTAATCCTAAATCATCTGTTTATAATAAATCAGTAGTAGAAGATATTAAAAAAAAAAAATTAACACCTTATCAATTTATAAATTATCAACCATGGGAATTATATACAGAACATTGGAAAGATATTGTTGAAGAACAAAATAAAACAGATAAAATTATTATTGATAAAACACCTGTATTTACTACTACACAGTTTACTTGTAGTAAATGTAAAAATAATGAATGTAAAACTTATTCCTTACAAACACGTAGTGCTGATGAGCCTACTACAATTTTTGTAAATTGTATTAAATGTAATAATACTTGGAAAATGTCTTAATTATAACATGTTTGAGTTTGTTGTTTCTCTTCATTTGTTCCAATTAAACTTGATGTTAATTTTTTATATTTTTCAATTAACTCAGCATTTGTGCTTGTTCCTTGTGCTTCTGCTGGATATTTTCTTGCTATTTCTCTTTTACATTTAACTATAGTTTCATTTTCTTCACATGGTCTATCTAAATCTATTGCTTTTTGACAGAAGTCTGAAAATTCATTAACTTTATTAGTTTTATTTGTATATTTATAATATGCTAATCCAGCTGCTAAAGCTCCAATACCTAAAACAGACATTAATATTTCTTCACCATTACCACCCTT
>MDSV01016186.1_pt1 | contig 30827 bp, 27 predicted proteins | sample 810851 | NCBI WGS metagenome assembly MDSV01 (sample SAMN05326640, study PRJNA326480) | marine metagenome | isolation source: seawater | place: Atlantic Ocean: North East | collected 2012 | reverse complement strand
GCTGATGAAGAAGGTGAAGGAAAACCTACTGATGAAGAACCAGATTGCGAATAATTAATTGGGAGGAGATATGTTAAAAATTAATAACTTTTTTTCAGTCGCTATATTTTCTTTAGCCTTAGTTTCATTATCTGCAATAGCAGGTAAGCCAGTAGCTATATCTAAGGGAGATGGACCGAATTCTTTAGAAATTGGATTATCTGTTTCAGTTGGTGAACATAAAATAATGAGAAATCAGGATAATGCAGCAACTGTAAATCCAGCATTTGCAAAGACATCAAGGCCATGTCCACCATTTTGCATACAACCTATGCAGTTAAGACCTGGTATTGAAACACTCGGCGAACAAGAGATAATTCATTATGCTGTAATGATGGCTAAAGGTGAAAAAATGCCTGATGGTTCAGAAATTATGGTAATTGATTCAAGAACGCCTGACTGGGTTGCAAAGGGAACAATTCCTGGAGCAGTAAACCTACCTTGGACACTACTAAGTGAAAGAAAAGGCGCTGATCCATTGTCAATCGCAGAATTAATGACAACTAAGTTCGGTGCTGAAGAACAAAATGGTTTATTTTATTTTGATAATGCAAAAACATTAGTGATGTTTTGTAATGGTATGTGGTGTGGACAATCACCAAATAATATCAAAAGTTTATTAAAATATGGATATCCAGCTGATAAAATCAAATGGTATCGTGGCGGTATGCAAAACTGGGAAAACCTAGGGTTCAATACTGTTAAATAAATAAACTGATAATAACACCTAAGCAGCACATAAGTACATGTGCTGCTTTTTTTTGAGTATTTTATGAAGATTCTGTCTAAGGGTATCAATTTAGTAAGCAACCTTTCTGGTTCATCTTACTTGTTAGAGATAGAAAATTTAACAAAACAACATGAGCATGTTGTTGTCCTTGTTGATAATAACCACCAAATTGATAGCTTATTTGATGAATTAAATAACATTTATAGAGATATAACATTATTAAAGTATCCTAATTATGGAGTTGCAAACTATAGTTCATCGCCTGTAGACCATGACGTAATAAAAGATAGATTAAACTGTTTGATGCATATAAAACAGATAAGCGAATATAGTAAAATTATTATAGGGACTTATAAATCTATTTTCTATAAAACGCCATCTATTGAGGATGCAAGTAAATCATGGTGCTCTATTTCAAGAAAATCAAAATACATGGAAATATTAGATTTACTAAAGAAATATGAATATATGAAAGTAACAAAAGTTGAGGAACCAGGTCAATATAGGTTATCAGGATCAATTATTGATTTCTTTTCAACATTAGAAGATAGTCCTGTAAGAATTAATTTCTTTGATGATAAGATCGAGACTTTAAAAAAATTTAGTACTTCAACACAGATATCTGATACTAATTTAGAATTCACAACCCTTGGATCAAGAGGATTGTATTACTTGGATACTAATAATATTGAGAAGTATAGAGATTATGTTTCAAAAAATTTTGATGATGAGTATAAAGATGATTTAGAGTATGAAGCCATTGTACGTGATAAAAGTAGTATTAATATACAAAATCTAATACCTACTTTTTACGACAAAACATGTTCGCTATTATCATTAATTGATAAAAATTTCGTATGTTTCATGAAAAATGATATCAGAAAAGAATATGAGGAATATGCAGAATGTCTATTGAGTAATTATGAACAAGAATGCATTAGCGGTTATGTATTAAAACCAGATGATTTAATAATAAGTCAAGATAGTTTAGATAATATTATAGCAAATAATTATTTTTACTTATCAATGAACACGTCTACTAAGACCCCATTAATTAAATCATCATATAGCCCCCTACCCTCTGTTTCAATTAATTATAATTATAGAAATCCATTTGCTAATTTTGAAAATCTATATAATGACTCAACGTATAGCTACACATTTTTTATAAAAAGAAATGATAATTTTAAAACTATGAAAAATTATTTTGAAAGTAAAAATATAGAATATAAGGAAATTCATAGCCTAGATGATGCTACTAGTAATATACGCATAATTAGAAGCGATATAAATCAAGGCTTTATTGATAATATTAAAAAAACTGTATATGTGAGCTCAAATGACTTATTTGGTTTAATAAAAGCAAGGCTATCCAAAAATAAATCAATAAAAACCATCTTGATAGATAGTCTTTCTGATTTAAAAATAAATGAATTAGTTGTTCATCAAGAACATGGCATTGGAAAATATAAAGGACTTATAACAATGAATATTGAAAGTAAGGTAACAGAATTAATAAAGATAGAATATGCAGATAATAATAATCTTTATATACCAATAACATCAATTTCCTTAATGCAAAGATATATTGGTAGTTCAGGATTAAATACAAAATTAGCTAATTTAGGTTCAGATAAATGGTCAAAAATAAAACAAAGAGCTAAAAAGAAAATACAAGATATTGCTGCTGATCTTCTACTGGTTCAAGCAAAAAGAGAATTACATAAAGGTTATAAATATAAGTTTGACACAAATAATTATCAGAAGTTTTGTAAGTTATTCCCTTATATTGAGACAGAAGACCAATTAAATTGCATTAATGAAGTAATCGATGATATGTGTTCTACAAAAGCTATGGATCGTGTTGTTTGTGGTGATGTTGGTTTCGGTAAAACTGAAGTTATACTGCGAGCTGCATTCATAGCAGCAACTAATAAAAAACAAGTCGTTATCATAGTTCCAACAACAGTGTTAGCGAAACAACATTATCATACGTTTAAAGATAGATTTAGTATCTATAAATATAAAATCGATTTAATGACTCGAGTCTTGTCTTCTTTTGAAAAGAGTACATCATTCGAGGATATTAAGAATGGTAATACTCAGATAGTTATTGGAACACATGCATTATTGAACAGGAATATAAAATATAAGAATTTGGGATTACTTATAATAGATGAAGAACACAAATTTGGTGTTAAACATAAAGAATTAATTAAAGGTATAAAAGAAGACATAGATGTTTTATCACTTACCGCAACTCCTATCCCTAGGACTCTTAATTCAGCTTTATCCGAAATAAAAGATATGAGTATTATTAATACTCCACCTATAGGTAGAAAGAATATTAAAACAAATATTATAGAAAAATCTGAAGATTTAATTGGCCAATATATTGATAGGGAAATAAATAGAGGGGGACAAGTATTATTTATACATAATAATATCGATACTATGGATCAAGAGATAAGATTTATTAAAACAATTAATGATAATTATAAAATTAAAAAAGTTCACGGTAAATTATCAAATAAAGAGATTGAAATAATAATGAGTGACTTTATTAATGAGAAAATAGATATCTTAGTTTGTACAAGTATAGTGGAGAGTGGTTTAGATATGGCCAATGTAAATACAATAATAATTAATAATGCTCAAAATTTTGGTTTATCACAACTACATCAAATACGAGGACGAGTAGGAAGAAGTAACAAGCAAGCATATGCAGGTTTGATATTATGTGACATAAAAAAATTAACAAAAGATGCTAACTTACGCATAGATGCTTTTATTAAGACAGATAGTTTAGCGGGCGGACTAGATATCGCTGGACATGATCTAGATATTAGAGGTGCTGGCGAAATACTTGGTGAAGAACAAAGCGGGCAAATACTTGAAATTGGATATGGTATGTACACATCAATGCTGTCGAGAGCGATTAATCAAATAAAAAATAGGAAAATTGATGATACTAAGCAGCATGTTGAGGTTGATGCCTATATATCAACACTAATCCCGCAAGAATACATAGAAGATATTTTCTTAAGATTAGAGTTCTATAGTGATATATCTAATGTCAAAAATGAATATGAGCTAAATCAAATCATAGTCAAATTAGTTGATATTTATGGTCCTATTCCCGAATACTTAGAGAACCTTCTAAATCTGACAAGAATTAGGATAGCTGCCAATATAATTAATGCTGAAAAAGTAAAAATTAATCATGAAAACACTATAATAACTCTAAATAACAAAAGTCTTATCAATCATAATATTCTTATGAATAAATATATTAATACTGGAAGTGTTTTCTTATTAAGTGAATTCAATTTTAAATATAAACACTCATCAGGGAAACATTTTTCAGATATTTGTAATGAGGTTGTCGAATTTTTCGAGTCAATATCTATTTAGAGTAATCTTTATTAATAAATACTGTAGTGGTTGGATATGCGATTTCTGCACTATGTTGGTCTATAATTTTAGCTACTTTTAATAGAACATCTTGTTTGATTCTTAGAAATTCTTCCCAATCTTTAGTTATTGTGAAAGCGTATATAAAGAAATCGCATGAGGATGCTGAAAAGCTTTTAAAATAAACTTTTGCTTTTTGCGTTTGATCAATATCAGGATTATTTTCTAAAACATTATTAACATCTTGGATAATATCTGTCATTTTATTCAAATCATCGTAACGTATTCCAATTGTCTCATTAATTCTTCGATTAGACATGCGTGTTGCATTCTCTACTATAATGCTTGAAAAAGCAGTATTGGGTATATAAAGAACATTCTTAGAGAATGTTCTCACAACAGTTAGTCTCCAACCTATTTTTTCGACTATACCCTCAATATTTCTATCAGGAGATTTTATAAATTCACCAACTCTAAATGGTCTATCAAAGAATATCATCATTCCACCAAAGAAATTAGAAAGTAAATCTTTTGCAGCAAGACCAACGATTAATCCTCCAACTCCACCAAATGCAAGTAAGCCAGATATACTTAGACCTATTTCTTGCATAATTATTAAGGCAGTCATTACTACAACAATTATTTTTAATATTCTTATAACAATTTCATAAGTCTCAGTTATTAGTGTAATATCATCATCGCTTGTTAGGTTTTTACTAAAAGGCTTGAGTTGCAGGTAATAATTTAGTGCTCTTAATAATGACCAAGCAATAATAATGACAACTAGTAAAAATACAGCTGATGACAGACTAAAGTTTAAGTTCAATGTTTGATTTTTAACAAAGTGATCTATAATTATAAATATATATCCAATCAGAATTAAATAAGTAGAAGGTGTTTTGATAGAAAATAGAATAAGTTCATCATAAACAGTATTAGTTTTTTGAGATAAAGCAAAGATAATGTTGATTAGTTTATTCTTAATGAAAAATAGAAATAAAGTAATAAGCGTAATGGTTATTAAGCTGGAATGGGCATTATTTAGCAAGATATCCATTATTCTTTTATGTGTCTTCCCACTACTTCAATAGATTTATGATATGTATTCATATCTCCCCTATTATAGGATAATTCATGTAAACATGGTAAATTTATATTTCTAGGTTGAAAATTATCATAGTTTAACTTATCCAAATATTCATTTTTATAAAACAAATAACTTCTTTTTTCTTCAATGATTTTCTTATCTTGCATGGTTGTTACAATTGCCATTGCGCAACCTTCTGAAAGCGTTTTCTCTAAGATACTTAATTTACTTAATTCAGGATAATGTTTCTTAACACCAATCATTTCAAGATCATCACTAATAAAAAATGGATATTTCCCAAATACTTTACGAGCGATATCATATAGCCATTCGGATGAAGTAGTAACTGGATGTTTAGATATTTTTTTAAACTGTATGTGACTTGTCATGATTGGAATCTCATGTTTACTATAAATTTTCTCAAAAACAACTAAGTGTTCGTAGATTTCTTCCCATGACATACTACAGGTCATAAGATCTGTATGTGTATCACCAGTAACAGTGCCATGCCCCGGGTAGTGTTTTAGAGTTGGAATGATTCCATTATCAATCAAACCTCTAATATATGATAATGACATCCTGACGACACCAGTTGTAGATTCTGAGAATGTTCTAGAATTTAGAACATCGCTATTAGTTGACAAATCAACTACTGGTGAAAAATTTATATCAACTCCAATACTCTTGAGTTCATATCCTGCAATATACCCTGAATGGTATGCAATCTCATCTCCTAAATTAGGATTCTTCTCATAGATATTGCCTATAGAATTGAAAGATGGTAAAGAAGTAAATCCTTTTTTGAATCTTTGAACCCTACCACCCTCATGGTCAATCGCTATTAATAAGTTACTGTTAATATTTTTAATACTAGCAATAAGGGATTTTATTTGATTGATATTACTAAAATTATGTTCAAAAAGTAACACTCCGCCTACGAATTTATTATTGAGTATCTCTGCTTCTTCATCAAGAAGAGTCACAGTATCTAAATTAATAATTAAATAGCCTTTATTGTCTTTCATTAGAAATAAGAATAGTTGAATAGCATGCAACAGCTTTATGCTCACCTATTATACCTATCTTTTGTGATGTTGAGGATTTTATGCTTATCTGATTTACATCAATGCTCATAATATTAGCAATACTTTTTCTTATATCCAAAATATAATTTTGCAAGTAAGGGCTCTCAATCACTATAGTTATATCAATATTATTTACTACATAATTATATTGATTAATCAATTCACAGGCATGTTTAAGTATTTTTTCGCTTTTAATATTTGTATTTTGTTTATTTGATGGAAAATGTGTCCCTATGTCACCCGCTGCTAGTGAGCCGTATATGGCATCGGATAAAGAATGAAGCACAATATCCCCATCAGAATGTGCAACTACATCATAATTAGAATCAATTTTTACACCACCCAATATAATACAACTACCCTGTACTAGCTGATGCATATCATAGCCAAATCCAATACGTGTATTAATCATAATAGCTTCTTTATAACCTCTATATCCTCTAGAAATGTTACTTTAATGTTGCCAGGACTTGACCTAATAATAGTACATTTGAAATCGTTCATTATCATAGACTCGATATCATCGTCTATATGATATCCATCGTCAATTGTTTTTGCTATTGATTCATAAAGTCTGGTGGTTTTAAATATTTGTGGTGTAAATGAAGACCATAAATCATTTTTATATAAATTATTACGTACTTTATTTTTTTTAACATCTTTTAAGGCATTTGTTAAAGGATAACCAAGTGTAGAAGCATCAATGCCTGATTTCATAGATAATATTAATCTCTTTATATCATCAATATTTAAAATTGGTCGCGCTACATCATGTATTAATGTGTATTTAGTTTGGCACTTATTTTCAAACATATGCTTAAGTGCTACATTTAAAGATTTTAAGCGACTAGAGGAACCATAAATTATATTTTCATTAGATCTAAGTTTATTTGCTACAACCTTTTTATTAACAACAATAAAGATGTTCGATTGAGGAAAATATTTTTTAAAAAATAACCTAGAATAATCTAATATACTTATCTTATTAATTAATATATTTTGTTTTATGTTATTTGATTTAAAACGTTTACTGTTACCAGCACCTAATAACACAACAGAAATATTATTATTCATTTTTCTATTACATGTATAAAGGTTTCATCTTCTTTGATTAAGCCCAAGTTATATCTAGCAAAGCTCTCGAGTGCATGAGTTGATGATAGCAAATCTTTAATTTCATTTTCAAGCATAGTATTTTTTATGGTTATTTCTTTAATATCTTCTATAAGTTTATTATTCTGTTGCTTAAGAAATATGAAATCAAAAATATTATTATTTTTGAAGAAAATAGAATACTGTAAGTTTACTAACACTAATATTCCAAGAGCAAATAAGAGGTTTTTCATTTAATTAAGATATTTGTCCAATTTATTATTAGTAGCATGTGTTCCAATTTTCTCTTCAATTCTAATTAATTGATTGTACTTTGCAACTCTGTCAGATCTTGACATAGAGCCTGTTTTAATTAATCCTGATGATGTTGCGACAGATAAGTCGGCAATTGTTACATCCTCTGTTTCACCCGATCTATGGGATATAATATAATTATAGTTATTGTCCTTAGCTAATTTGATGGCTTGCAATGTTTCTGTGATTGTACCAATTTGATTAAGTTTAATTAGTATTGAGTTAGCTATACCATTTTGAATACCTTTATAAAAAATCTTAGGATTCGTCACAAATAAATCATCGCCAACTAATTGTGTATCAGAGCCAAGTTTTTTAGTAAGCTTTTCCCAGCCTACCCAGTCATCTTCGGAAAGTCCATCTTCGATTGATATAATTGGATAATCACTTCTAAGTTTAGCAAGATAATCGATAAATTCATCAGAGGTCAACTTTAAATTTTCTGATTGAAGTGTGTAAAAGCCGTCATTGTAAAACTCACTGCTTGCAACATCCAAAGCTAGGTAAACATCTTTTCCTGGATTATATCCAGCTTTAGATATTGAATCTAAAATTATATCAATTGCCTCTGAGTTACTATTTAGATTAGGTGCAAACCCACCTTCATCACCCACAGAAGTCGGCATCTTTAAATTATTGAGAGAGTCTTTAAGGGTATGGAATATTTCAGCACCCGCCCTTATAGATTCGGTAATTTTATCAAATCCTACTGGCAAGATCATGAATTCTTGAAAATCTAATTTATTGTTCGCATGAGCACCTCCATTGATAATATTCATCATTGGGATCGGGAGTATATATGAGGAATCATCTGTAAGTGACTGATATAATGGAATATTATCTTTTTTTGCTTGGGCATTGGCAAATGCTATACTCAATGCAAGTATTGTGTTTGCACCAAGTCTTTCTTTATTGTGAGTACCATCAAAATCTATTAAAAAACTATCAAATGATGATTGGTCATACTCAATATTAGGGTTTATTTTACTAGATATTACATTATTAATATTATTAATCGCGTTATTTACTGATTTACCTAGATAGATATCGGGGTTATTGTCACGAAGTTCTAATGCTTCTAGTTTACCGGTTGATGCACCAGATGGGACAGCGCCTCTTCCTATAGTTCCATCATCTAAGGTTATATCTGCTTCACATGTAGGATTGCCACGGGAATCTATAATCTGTCTTCCAAATATCTTTTTTATCTTTATCATTTAAAACATTAAGCTCCCTTTCTGATCGTTAGATCTATATTAATTATCTCTTTTAAAAGATTCTCCATATTATTGATATTCATGGAATTATCTCCATCACTCATCGCATTTATAGGGTCTGGGTGTGATTCAATAAATAATGCATCAATCCCTATTGCAACTGCTGCTTTTGCTAAAGGAAAAATAAATTTACTGTCACCTCCTGAAGCCCCCTTATTGGCACCTGGTCTTTGAACAGAATGAGAAGCGTCATATACAATTGGGCAGCCATTTTCTTTCATTATGACTAACGACCTCATATCTGAAACTAGATTATTATACCCGAACATATAACCTCTTTCACATAAATAAATATCTTTGTTGCCTGTAGAGTACGCTTTATCTAAAACAAATTTCATTTCTTCTGGCGAAGTAAATTGACCTTTTTTAATATTTACAGGTTTATTTGTAGATGATACTTTTAATATAAAATCGGTCTGTCTACATAGAAATGCTGGTGTTTGTAATATATCTACAACATCAGCTACTTCATCAAAAGGTGTATATTCATGGACATCAGTTAGTACAGGAATGTCTAAATCATTTTTAATTTTATCTAATATTTTTAGTCCTGCCTCAATGCCTACCCCTCTTTTTGAGTTAATCGATGAACGATTAGCTTTATCAAAAGATGATTTATATACAAAATTGACACTCAATTTATCAGTAATATTTTTTAAAAATTCAGCTGTCTCAAGAGCCATTTTTTCAGATTCAATTGCGCATGGGCCTGAGATTAAAGTTAAATAATCTTTTGATACCAGATTTTTCTTATTTTGTTTCATATGCAGTCTTTATAAAGCTGTTAAATAAGGGATGTCCTTTTAATGGGGAAGAGGTAAATTCAGGATGAAACTGACTTGCCAGGTACCAAGGATGATGTTTAATTTCTAACATCTCCATAAGATCTTTATTTCCAGAATATCCAGAAAATATTAAATCTGTATCATTAAATTTTTCTACAAATTTATTATTAACCTCATATCTATGTCTATGTCTTTCAGAAATAATACTCTTCTTGTAAAGTGAATGTGCCAGTGTTTTCTTCATTAGGGTGCATGATTGTGCTCCCAAACGCATTGTGCCGCCCATTTGATGTGTAGAGCCTTTAAGTCTACCTTTATTATAGTCATCCCATTCAGTAACTAGTGAAATAACAGGGTATGGTGTTTTTGAATCAAACTCGGTACTATTAGCATTTTTTAGACCTAAGATGTTTCTCGCAAATTCAATAACTGATATCTGCATTCCAAGGCAAATCCCAAAGTAAGGAATATGATTTACTCTTGCAAAGTTTGCAGCAAGTATTTTACCCTCAACGCCTCGGTTACCAAAACCACCTGGAACAACTATCCCTTGTAAATTATTAAGTCGTTTTATACTTTTTTTTGTAATATCTTCAGAGTCAATAAAATCTATTTCTAATGAATTATTATTATGAACAGAGGCATGTAATAGTGATTCGTTTAAGGATTTATATGAATCAGCTAAGTCTACATACTTACCAATCATACCTATGTTAACTTTTCTGTTACATTTTTTAAGTTTATTCGTGAATGTAACCCATGGCTTAATAACTGATTTTTTATGAGGCATCTTCAGTTTCTTTAGAATATATTCATCAATATTTTGATTCTTATAATATATAGGAATCTCATAAATAGATTCAGCATCTTGTGCAGAAAAAACCGCTTTTCTATCAACATTAGTAAATAAAGATATTTTATTTTTTATACTATCATTAATGGTATCTTTTGCTCTACACAATAAAACATCGGGCTGAATACCAATAGATCTTAATTCTTTTACTGAATGTTGTGTCGGCTTTGTTTTAATCTCATTTGTTACATCTACTTTAGGTAAGAGAGTTAAATGTATGAATAATGTATGACTATCATTCATTTCCATATTAAGTTGTCTGATAGCCTCAAGAAATGGTAAAGACTCAATATCACCAACTGTCCCACCAACTTCAACAAATGATATATCGGCCCCATCGGATCCTTTTTTAATCAGATGTTTAATTTCATCAGTAACATGAGGTATTACTTGAACAGTACTACCTAAATATTTACCTTGCCTTTCTTTTTTAATTACATTTGAATATACACGACCTGCTGTAACATTTGAGTTCTGACTCATTCTAATACCAACAAAACGCTCGTAATGGCCTAAATCTAAATCCGTTTCAGCTCCATCCTCTGTAACATACACTTCTCCATGCTGAAATGGACTCATTGTGCCTGGATCTAGATTAATATAAGGATCCAGTTTTTGAAGTGAAACCTTGTAACCTCTTAGTTTAAATAAAGATGCAAGGGAGGCGGCTGCAATACCTTTTCCAAGGGATGATACAACACCACCTGTAATAAAAATATATCTAGCCATTCAGATTGTTAAATTATAATGTATTACTCTAAAAAGATATATATTTATCTTATTTCTGACGATATAAACATCTCTTTATCGCTATATGCCAATAATAATTCATTATGTGAGTAAAATAGAATAAATTTATCCCTTTCCCAGATAGGTATTGATCTATGTTGAAATATTTTTTTAAGTTCTTGATAGTATGTTTTATTGAGCATCATCCTTTCATTGCCTCTAAACGGCTTGAGTGTAATAGGAGCTTTTAATGATAAACTATCAAATACACCCTCTTCTTTTAGTTTATTTAAGCTTATTTTTGAATTTCCAAAACCAACATCTTTCTTCATATCCCATTCTTTTTGTTCGATATTTTTATCAAATATATGTTCTACAATATGTAAGTAATCATTATATCTTACAATTGAAATTTTATTTTTAAGAATACATTTGGGATAATCATTATTCTTACTTTTGACAATTGATAAAAGCATATAGATTTCATTTTTTGTAAGATTATATTTAGTTACTCTGTTGACCCAGTGTCTTAGAAAGGTACCATATATGTAATTTGGATAATTTAGTAAGACGTTTATAGATAATTTATTTGAATTAATAATAATATCATAGAGTTTGTTGCAGTAATCATCAATCATAAGTGAATAATTATTTTGAAGCTCAATATTATGACTCATTACCTTATTGATATTTTTCCATCTCGAATTTATTACTGGAATGATTTTTTTACGTATATAATTACGATCATAGTTTAAATCATTATTTGAAGCGTCATTAACAAACTCAACATTCAAATATTTAGATATTTCAATAATGACCTCTTTAGAAACATTTAGTAAGGGTCTACATAATATTTTATTGTCTCTTTTAGAGATCTCTTTTATGGACGAAAGCCCTTTGGGAGAAGAACCTCTGAAAAGTCTATATAAAAATGTCTCAAATTGATCATTTTCATGATGGGCAAGAACAAGAGCTTCATCTTTATCCATATCTTCGAAAAAACAATTATATCTTTTATTTCTTAATTGATCCTCGATATTACTATTTGATGATATATTTATATTTTTTATGGTTAACTTGATTTTGTACTCATCACAAATTTTTTTACAATGATTCTCCATTTCTTTTGAATTAGGTGATTGGTTGTGATTAACATGAATTGCCCTGAAGGAAAAATTAACATTACTTTGGATAATTGAGGCAATTTTAAGTAACAACAATGAGTCTATCCCACCACTTATGGCAAAAAGAAATTTTGTTTTTTTTGACTTTGAAAGAGTTTTAATTACAGACTCTTTGAGAAAGTTATGATTCATATTTTCCATATGACATCAACTTAGAATTTCTATTTTTTAATAGATCTGTAGTTGAAATAGTAGTTACTTCTTGAAGCATATCTAAGATATTTGACTTTAATGAAGAATACATAGCAGCATAATTTCTATGAGCAGCACCAAGTGGCTCAGGTATGATCCTATCGATTAATTCATGATTGAGCAATTTTTCAGATGTGATTGACAATGCTTCTGCAGCAATATTTGCTTTTGCCGCATCTTTCCATAAAATAGATGCACAACCTTCGGGGCTGATTACAGAGTATATACTATATTGCAGCATTGCTAGTTTGTCAGATACGCCGATGGCCAATGCACCACCCGATCCGCCTTCGCCAATTACAACAGAGATAATAGGAGATTTAATCTTAGACATTTGATATAAATTATCAGCAATTGCTATACTTTGATTTCTTGATTCAGCATCAATGCCCGGATAAGCCCCGGGTGTATCAATGAATGTCAGAATTGGTATATTGAATTTTTCTGCCAACTTCATAGCTCGTAATGCTTTACGATAACCTTCAGGCTTAGGCATACCAAAATTTCTATAAACTTTTTCTTTAGAATCTCTTCCTTTCTGATGGCCAATTAACATAAAACTTTTATCATCAAGGGTTGCAAAACCACAAATTATAGCCTTATCGTCTCCGAACATTCTATCTCCATGAATTTCAATGAAACTCGAGAACATATGATTAATGTAATCCAAAGTATAAGGACGCAATGGGTGTCTTGCTATTTGTGATATTTGCCAATCAGAAAGGGATGAAAATATTTTAGATATATTTTTGTCTAAGTCAGATTTAAGGTTTTCAATTTTTTTCAAATCTTTCTGAGATGCATTAGCACTAGTTTTTATTGCTGTAATTTTATTTTCAATATCAAGAAGCGGTTGCTCAAAATCAAGATAATTTGGATTGTATTCAGACATGGATACATTATATGAGATTTGTAAAAAAATACTATTGGTATTTAATACTCACACTATCATCACCTGTTACAGATTTGATATCAGATAACAAGCTATCCGTAATCTTTACGTAGATTTCTTTGTCTGAATTTATAGGTGCAATAAAATCTCTTGTTTTATAAGACAATACTACTTTTGTCTTACCAGAATCATATTTATTAATAATATTTTTAATGTCGTGTATTTTATCTTTCGATAGTATTTCTGAGGATAAAATTATACTAAGACATTTTGAATATTTTTCGCGTGCTTCTAAGAGAGTGAAGATTTTTTCTGCTCGCATAGACAGTTGAGAATCGTATTCATCGATGTATACCTCGCCACTAAAAAATAATATTTGATCTTCTTTTAACATATCTTTATATTTTAAATATTTTTCCTCAAAAAAAGAAATATTAATTTGTTGAGTACCATCGTCAACTTTATAAATAGTGATAAATTTATTTTTAGATATTTTTTGTGATCGTGAATCTATGATTACCCCAGATATTATTGAATTGAATTTAGATCCATTAGTACTATAAATTAAATTATTAATTTCCATAAGTGATTTAAGCTTCATTTCAGATAATTCATTTTTATATGTATTCATTGGGTGACTTGACATATAACATCCCAATACTTTACGCTCTTTTACTAATTCATTTATGGAGGGTTTATATTTTTTATCACTAGAAAATGGTTTCGTATTGGATATGGAAAAGGTGCTGTCATTAAATAGTTCGTTTTGACCCGATGCTTTATCAATTTGTTTTTTATGGCCTTGAGATATATATTTGTTGAGATCTTTGAGATGTTCAGAACGTGTTTTATTACTGATTGAATCAAAACAACCTGAGGACACCAATGATTCTATTGTTCCAGAATTCACAGTTGTTAAATTTACCTTTGAACAGAAATCTTCTAAACTTTTGTATGCGCCACTTCTCTTCCTTATTTCCTCAATATGAAGCGCTGCACTCTCACCAAGCCCCTTAATAGCACCAAGACCATAGTTAATAATACCGTTTTCAATAGGTGAGAATTTATAAGTAGACTTATTAATATCTGGAAGATTAACTTTGATATTCATTTGTCCAGAAGCAGTAAGTAGATTTATTATCTTGTTCGTATTGTCCATATCAGACGATAATGCAGCTGAAAAGAACTCAGTAGGATAATAGGTTTTTAAATATGCAGTTTGATAAGATAGCATTGCATAAGCAACAGAATGAGATTTATTAAACCCATATCCAGCAAACTTCTCCATTTTATCAAAGATTGATTTTGATATAACTTCGCTTATATTATTATCTTTGCACCCCTCAATAAATCTAAATCTATGATCCTCCATCTCTTTTTGTTTTTTCTTACCCATAGCTCTTCTGAGTAAGTCTGCATCACCTAAAGAATATTTTCCAAGAGATCTAGCTATTTCCATTACCTGTTCCTGATAGAGTATTAATCCATTAGTTTCAGACAAAATATTCATTAATAGTGGATGTTCATATTTAATATTCTGACCATGTTTATTAGCAATAAAATCATCTACCATATTTGTACCGAGAGGTCCGGGTCTGTAGAGTGCGACAAGTGCAACTATATCCTCAAATTTATCGGGTTTGAGTTGCGCCATATATTTTTTCATACCTAGTGATTCAAGTTGGAATATTCCAGTAGTCATTTTCTTTTGCAAAAGGTTATAAACTTTCTGATCATCAAGTTGTACTTTATCTAGATTAAATTTTCTATCATGTTTAGTTATTAACTTTATAGTTTCATCCATAATTGTTAATGTTGTTAATCCTAAAATATCAAATTTTACAAGACCAATCGATTCAATATCATCTTTATCAAACTGAGTTATAAGCTCATCTTTATCTTCAAGAGAATATACAGGCATAAAGTCTGTAATACTTGAGGGAGATATAACAATACCCGCTGCATGTGTTCCAACACCTCTGGGCAGACCTTCAATTTTCTTTGCAAGGTCAATAATAGTTTTTACGTCATCTCTAGTTTTATACTCTTTTAACAGTTCTTTACTTGCTTTTAATGCATCATCAATTTTAATTCCTAGTGAAAATGGTACTAGTTTTGCGATGTAGTCTACAAATCCGTATGAGAAATCAAGTACACGTCCAACATCACGAATTACTGCTCTTGCTGATAATGTGCTATAGGTGATAATCTGTGATACTTTGTCCTGACCATAAGAAGATATAATATGGTCAATAACTTTTTGTCTTTTATTCATGCAGAAGTCAATATCAAAATCAGGCATTGATATTCTCTCAGGGTTTAAAAATCTCTCGAAAAGAAGATTGTACTTGATAGGATCAATATTTGTAATGCCAAGAACAAATGCTACTAATGAGCCTGCACCGGATCCTCTTCCAGGGCCAACCGGTACATCGTTGTTTTTAGCCCATAAAATAAATTCTTGAACGATTAAGAAATAACTTGAAAAGCCCATAGATTGAATAACCGAAATTTCTTTATTTAATCTATCTTTGTATACAATGTCGTCAAATTCTCCTGTGGATAAATAGTGAGTTAGTCCATCAACACATAAATCATTAAAATAGGTTTTATCATCTTTATTTGAAGGGTTAGAGAAATTAGGTAGATGATATTTGAATTTAGGAAGTTTAAAATTACACATTTTAACAATTTCATCGATATTTTGAATTGATGATGGGTAATCAGAGAAAAGAGATAACATATCTCCTTCTGTCTTGAAATATTGATTAGGAGAATAATCTGTTTGATTAATCCTATCATCAAGTTTAGTTTTTTGATTAATAGCAACTTTTACTTCATTAGCTTCATAATCTGAATCTGATATAAATAGAACATCATTTGTAGCTATAAGGGGTAGTTCGAGTTTTGATGCTAACATTATTGATTGTTTTGTATATAATATTTCCCTATCTCGATCAGTTTTATCTAGCTCTATATAAAATCTATCAGCATATAATTTTGATATATCTTTTATTATGTCTTCTGTTTCTGAGAACGGTCTACTTAAGGAGCTAATACCACAAATACCGTTTCTTCCACCTGATAGACAAATTAAACCAGATTTGTATTTATTAAGAAGATCAATGCTTGCTCCTAAACAAGATGATCTTGATGTATGTATTGATGAGAGTATTTTGTTGAGGTTATGGTAACCATCAAGATTTAAACAAAGTAATACTATATTTCCAATTGTATTCTGATCTTTATAAATAACTGGAATTTCGCATCCAAGAATAGGTTTAATTTTTTCTGCTATACACTTATTATAAAATTTTATGGCTCCAAAAATATTCAGATGGTCTGTAATTGCTAACGAATTTATATTGTTTTTTTTTGCAGTATTGATTAAATCATCAATTCTAATAGTTCCACTCCCTAGTGAATAACATGTATGTAGATGTAAGTGTGTAAAATTACTCATGTTTATTTAATAAATGATTCTCTATGATATATTGTTTTGCCTATTTTTGAAATTGTATCCAAATGATAGCGTGTTCCATAGCCTTTATTATTAACAAATCTATATATTTCAAATTTTTTATCAAGAAATGCCATTTCATTATCTCTGGCTACCTTAGCGACAATTGATGCTGCGGATATTTCTCTTATTTTATTATCACCACCGATAATAGTATGTGACTCAGTATCTAAGTCAGGGCTATAAAGACCATCGATGTAGATAATATCTGGTTGAATACATAGATTATCTACTGCTCTTTTCATAGATAGAAGAGATGCATGATGAATATTATGTTCATCAATCTCATCTTTTGTAGCAATGCCGATAGAAATAGCTAATGATTTAGTAACAATTTGATTAGATAGTGACACCCTATTTTTTAAAGAAAGTTTTTTTGAATCAACTAGATTCTCAATATAAGTCTCAGGGTTGAGAATAACTGCTGCAGAATATACAGAGCCAATTAAGCTCCCTCGGCCAACTTCATCAACTCCAGCTATTAATTTCCTTGATTTCATCTAAATGGTATATAATGTTCATTCTATCAATCAAGATGTACAATTAAAATATGATAAGTGATAAAATTAGAGTTGGTGTTATAGGATTAGGCTATCTCGGGAAGTTTCATTATCAAAAATATATAGCTAATAAGCATGTTGATTTAAAAGCCGTTGTTGATACCGATCAATCAAATTTTAGTAATATAACAGATAATAAAGTTAAAAAGCTTAAAAAATATCAAGATATAATTGAGGATGTTGATGCTGTTTCCATAGTAACACCAACGCAAACGCATTATAAAGTAGCTAAGTATTTTTTAGAAAATAATAAACATGTCTTATTAGAAAAACCAATGACTGAAACAGTCGCACAGGCAAAAACGTTAAACAATATAGCAAAAAAAAATAAATGTATTCTTCAAATTGGTCACCTAGAACAATTTAATCCAGCGATTCGAAAATTAAGAAAAAGTTCTTGTAAGCCCCAGTTTATAGAAGTACATCGACTATGCCAGTTTAACCCTAGAGCAAATGATGTAGATGTTGTTCTTGATTTAATGATACATGATATTGATATAGTCCTTTCACTGATAAATAAAAAAATCAAGAATATAGAAGTTTCAGGAAAAAGTATATTAACGAGCCTAACAGATATCGCAAATGTTAGAATAAAGTTTGAAGATGATATTATCGCTAACCTTACTGCAAGCAGAATAAGTACTAAAAATGAAAGAAAGATGAGAATTTTTTCTGACAACTCGTATTATTCTATTGATTTTATTAATAGTAATCTTAAACAAGTCACGAAAAATAAGAAAAATAATTTCAAAATAAAAGATTTCAAATTCAAAAAAACAGATGTTCTGCATGAAGAGATAAATAATTTTATAAATACATGCTTAGGTATCGAGAAATCTATGACAACAGGTATTTCCGGTGAACAAGCCCTCATTGTGGCAAAAAAAATTACAAGGAACTTCTAGCAAATGATTAAAATATTTGATTTAAAAAAACAATATAAGGAATTTAGCAGTCTTATAGATAAAAAAGTGTTAAATATCCTTTCCTCGGGAAACTATATATTAGGAGAAAATGTTAGTGAGTTTGAGGAAAATGCAAAGAAATATTTAAATGTAAAATATGCGATTAGTTGTAATTCTGGAACAGATGCGCTTGTGCTATCACTGAGAGCTCTTGGAATAGAGTCTGGAGATGAGGTAATTACATCCCCATTTACTTATTTTGCAACAGCTGAGTCGATTTCACTTACTGGTGCAAGACCCATTTTTGCTGATATAAATCCACATACATTTAATATCAATCCAAAAAAGATACCTAACTTAATAACAAAAAAGACAAAGGCTATATTATCTGTGAATATATTTGGCCAAGCATGTGAATTAGACAGTATTAACAAGATAGCCAAAGAATACGGCATAAAACATATTGAAGACTGTGCGCAATCATTTGGAGCAACATATAAAGCAAAACAAACAGGCTCGTTTGGTGATATGGGCTGTTTTAGTTTTTTCCCAACTAAAAATCTTGGATGTTTTGGTGATGGAGGTTTGATAGCTGTTAGGAATAAAAGAAATTATGATAAACTTAAAAAGTTACGAACTCATGGTGGTATAAGAAGAAATCAACATGATTTAATTGGTTACAATAGCAGATTAGATGAAATCCAAGCAGCAATTTTGAATATAAAATTAAATTATTTAGAATCGTTCTTACAGAAAAGAAGAAAGATTGCTAAAACTTATATCAACACAATAAAAAATGATAAATTGAGATTACCTTTTTCTCAGAGGAATGCTAATCATACTTATAATCAATTCACTATAAAAGTTAAGAATAGAAGCAAGCTTGAGGCTTATCTTAAAAAACGAAAAGTACCTTACGGAATATATTATTCAAAACCAATCTATGAATATAATGCATACAAAAGCTATGACTATAAATCTTTACCCATGGTTGAGAAGGTTACTAGAGAATGCTTATCTCTTCCCATTTATCCTGAATTATCACTTAAAAACATAAAACTAATAAGTGATATCTTAAATAATTATGAGTAAACAGAAACGAATATTTATTATTGCAGGTGAATCTTCTGGAGATTTACATGCTGCTCAATATATTAAAGAACATAGTAATGTAAATTCAAATATAGTTTTTGATGCTTTTGGACAAAATGAAATTAAAAAAACAGTGGCAAATATTATATATGATACTGAAAAGATATCTGTCGTTGGTATTGTAGAGGTAATTTCAAAATATAGAGAGATACTTAAAGCTCTAAATATTGCAAAAGAATATATAACAAGCAAAAAACCAGACTTAGTAATACTCGTAGATTATATAGAATTTAATTTAAAGATTGCAAAATTTGCAAAAAATCTTGGTATACCTGTCCTTTTTTATATCGCACCTCAAGTGTGGGCTTGGAGGGAAAAAAGAGCAAAGAGATTTGCTGAAGCTGTAGATCAGCTAGCAGTGATATTTCCTTTTGAAGAACATTACTTCAAGCAATATACGAATAATGTAACTTATGTTGGTCATCCTCTCAGTCAAAAACCTGAATTAATGAATACTCAAAAGGCTTATGATGATCGAATGATCGATTTAGGTATATTTCCAGGAAGTAGAGAGTCTGAAATTAAGAATAACCTTTACCTAATGGTAGATTGCATCCAGAAGAATAAAAAAGAGCAGATAAAGATATTTTATGCTAATGAGACGTCAGAAAATATAATTAAAAAATTACTTCCATCTGAATATCATGGCTTACTTGCTTCGGGAAAAGATATTAGTCAAATTAGTGATTGTAAAAAAGCATTGTGTGCTTCAGGTACAGTTACACTTCAACTTGCCATTCTAGAAGTTCCAATGATTATAATGTACAGACTTTCCTATTTTTCATATTTGATAATGAAGAACTTAATAAATATTAAGTATATAGGGCTAGTTAATCTTGTTTTGGGCAACAGTATCGGCTCCTATCCAATCGTAAAAGAGTTCATACAACCTTCATATTCAGATCAAGTAGATATAATGGTTGAATTAAATAAAATTGATCAAGATAGAGAATATAGACAATCTATTATAGAGAATTATAAAATGGTAAAAAATAAATTATCAGTAGAATCTGAAGTCAAACTGGCTGAATTAGCAGAAAGAATGCTCGCACCTACCTAGTTACTCCTCTTCTACTATTTATTATAAAGTTAACAAAGCTATTTGAATGCATGCATGTGATATTTAATTTTTTGAATGATGCCAATCGTTCTTCTAAAGGTTTGCTCGATTTTAAGAATATTTTAAAGCATTTTTCTAAATCTCTTATTGTGTTTGGATCGAATTCATTTCTTTTTAAACCCTCAGAATTAATTTTATATGCTCTAGCATGGTTACCTGCAACCAGAGTATATGGGGTTACATCTTGAGATATCACAGTACCCAGTCCTGAAAAAGCATATTTTCCTATGTTACAAAACTGATGAACAAGTGTAAAACCACCAAGAGAAACGTTTGATTCCAATTTTACATGTCCAGCTAGACTAGCTGCATTTGATAAAATACAATTATCTTCCAGAACGCAATCATGAGCAATATGCGTATATGCCATGAGCAAATTATTATTACCTATAATTGTATTGGAAATGCCATCCTTAGTTCCACGATGTATGCTGCAATATTCACGGATAGTATTATTATCTCCTATTGTACAAGTGGTATTCTCGTTTTGAAATTTTAAGTCTTGCGGCTCTTCACCAATCGTTGCAAACTGAAAGATAGTATTGTTCTTTCCTATTACTGTATTTTCTCTAATGATAGCATGTTCTTTAATCACACTACCTTCACCAATGGAAACATTCTTACCAATGACAGCATAAGCTCCAATTTTAACATTATCAGCAATCATTGCTGATTCATGTATCAATGATTTTTTATCTATCATTTTTAGATCTAACTGCGCCAATCAGTTCAGCGGTACATACAATTTCATCATTAACTCGACATTCAGATGAAAATTTATGAATATCGCTTTTACTTTGATTAAGTTTTGCGTTAATTATAATTATATCTCCAGGAAGCACTTGTTTTTTAAATCTAGCTTTGTCTATTCCAACAAAATAATATAATTGCTTTGTCATATCTCTTTTATTACTCTCAACATCAAGTATGGCGGTAGCTTGAGCCATCGCCTCAAGTAGTAACACGCCAGGAAATACAGGATAATCGGGAAAATGACCTTGAAAAAACGGTTCATTGTTGCTTACGTTTTTTTGTGCAGTAATAGATTCATTTTTTTTAATATCAATTACTTTGTCTATAAGTAAAAATGGATAACGATGTGGCAAATAGTTTTGTATGTTCATATTGATATTCCCTATTTTTTTTTATAAAGATTTCTGAATATTACTTGATTTTTTCTCCAATTACGAACATTATCAGCTGCAATGGCAGAGGCATAAACTCCCTCTGTTTCAATAGATTTAGTTATTGTGGTCATACCATGTATAGTTACATTGTCACAAATCCTTATGTGGCCATTGATTCCCACGCCCCCACCAATTATGCAATTATCACCAATATATGTACTTCCAGCTATCCCTGTACAAGCAGCAATTGCTGTATTACTACCAATAGTGACGTTATGTGCAATGTGAACAAGATTATCTATTTTACAATTTTTCTTCAAAACTGTATTGTCTATCATCCCTCTATCTATAGAAGAATTTGAGCCAATTTCAACATCCCTTTCTATAATGACAGAGCCAACATGAGGTATTTTCTTCCACATTTCGTTAATTTTATATAGTCCAAAGCCATCGGAGCCAATGACAGTATTTGGATGAATGATAACGTTATCTCCGATAGTGGTGTTGTGATTTAGAAACACACCTGGATGTATGATACAATTTTTTCCAATTTTTACATTTTCACCAATAGTAACATTAAAAAATTCTTTTGATATTGTATAGGATAATTTACTTGATATTTCAGCAAGTAACATTGAGACAGAATGCATTACATTTTTTGTCTTAAATAACACGACAGATTTATCTATATCAGTAGAAAATTTTTCATCAACAATAAGACCTGAAAAAATGGATAAATCTACATCTGAATTATCTTGAGTTATAAATCCAAGTGATTTTTCAATTGGGTGTGAGAGTGATGAAAATGAATCAAAAATATGATTGCTTTCATTATAACAGCTTGCTTGAAGTATAATACTTAACTCAGCACAATTATATGCTTTATTAAGTTTCATATTAGTTAAGAAGATTTATAATATCTTGAGTTATATCAACATATTTTTTTGCAAACAATGTAGTTCCATCAGCTCTAAGTATTAAGTCATAATCATTTTCTTCTGCAAATTTATTAATTGCCTTTTCTACAATTATTCTTATTCTTTGCAATTCAGAATTTTGTTTATCTTGTAATTGTTTTTGAATAGTGCCTTGTTTTTCTCTAAATTTTTGTTCCATTTCATTAATTTCTTTTATTTTTAATTTCCTTTCATCTTTTGACATAGTTCTTTCGTTTTTTAAATAGTCATCATTAAGTTTGTTCCAAGACGTTTCTATTTTTTTTAATTCTTCAGCTTTGGGTTTAAATTCATTTTGAAGATTAGTTTGTGATTCTTTGTAAATCGGTATTTCCTTAAACAAGATGTCTAGTTTCACAACACCAATTTTTGTTTCTGCATAGACTATATTGGACATAGAAAGTAATATAAATAAAAGTGATAAAGAGAATTTCTTAAACATTAAAAAGCACCTCCAAGTGAAAATATAACAGGCTTAGTATCATCACCAGTTTTTGATTTAAATGTGTCTACAAAGCCCATTGCAACAGCACCAACTGGGGTCCTAAAATTTAACTGTATACCATAACTACCCCTCAGGTCACTATAACTAAAATCTGAGACATCTTCAAATACATTGCCAATATCTAAAAATAAAGACCCTCGAAATAGACGTTTATCCTCACCTAAGAATGGTGGTGGAGGGAATATCCAATCACTTTGTAGTACAGCTAAGAAATCTCCTCCGATAGCATCACATGTTTTTGCAGTACAGGTTGTATTGTTTCTCAATGGTCCAAGACTGCCAGAATCAAAACCTCTTACTGTTTTATCCCCACCTGCAAAATATTTATCATGAAACGGCAAGTCTGATGATCCTAATAGACCAATTCCAAAACCTAGTTGAGGTTTAATTTGAAATGATGTATTCCAATCAAACATATCTAAGAAGTTGAGAGTGAAAGGTGAATTATACTCAGCATTGAAGGTTATTTGGGCGTATGAATAGTCTAAGTCTGGTGGTATGTAAAATTTCGATGAAAGTGATTGTCTTTTACCTTGTGTTGCATATACAGTTCTATCTCTTGTGTCTTCAGCAATACTAGCGTTAAATAGAATACCAAGATGAGAGCTACCATGTTTATCAATAAAACTAGAAACGTTGGCAGGTGATCCAACAGTTTTAGTATATTTAGTAAAATCAATTTCAGCACCGTACCCATAAGATCGTGATTCTGAAATGGGAACATTATAATTAACTCCATAAGCAATAGTATCAGAGAGATATGAAGCGGTAGATGTTGATGAAACATCAGTTTCACTAAAAACTAAACTAGTAGCTTTTGATATGCCGTCTTTTGTGAAATATGGATCTTCATTAATATATCTTACAAATTGTCTATATGAGCTTTTTTCTACTTCAATAACAACATTATTTCCTTTTCCAAGGAAATTATCTTGTTGTATTTTTACATTAAAAATAGTTCCTGAAGAATCTGAATACCCAGCTCCTACTTTAAACTCACCAGATTGAGTTTCCTCTAGAATAAAGTCGATATCAATTAAGCCAGTATCCTCATCTATAATTTTTTTGTCTATTTCAACTTCATTTACAAATTTAAGACGTTGAAGTCTTATTTTTGATCTTTCCACTTTATTCTCTGAGTAAACTGACGATTCAAATTGCCTTAGCTCTCTTCTGTAAACTTCATCATTAGTTTTAGAATTACCTTTAATATTAATTCTCCTTACAAAAGATTTTTTCTTCGGATCAACTCTGAAGGTAATATCAACATAGTCAGAATCATCTTTTAAATCGACATTAGAAAACACCGAAGGGAAAGCATATCCCTGTTCTCCTAAGAGAAATTCTATGGATGTTTTAGTTGATTCAATTTTTGCTCGAGAAAATGATGTCCCAGAAGAAAGATTATAGTTAACAACGTTAGTGAATAATTCAGAATCAAAGCCTTCTAAACCATAGACTATTGTTTTTCCAAATTTATAAAGATTCCCTTCGCTAATTGATAGTGTAACAAAAATATCTTCTTTATTAGGTGATAGATTAACTTGTTTAGACACTATTCTAAATTTTGCAAATCCTCTATTGAGATAATAATCTCTTATTGCCTCGATATCTTGATCTAGTAAAGTGCTATTATATATATCTTTATCAGACCAAACTTCAAACCAATACTTTGGACCTGATTTGATAAGTGACTTAAGTTGTCTAGATGAAAATGTTTTATTACCTATTATCTTTATTTCTTTGATCGTTGAAGCCTCACCTTCGTCAACGAAGAGAGAAAGTTCCACAATGTTATTGTCTAAGTTATTTTCTGAGACTTCTACTGATGAAGAGTATCTTCCATTATCATAATATAATCTGACTAGTTCTTGTTTTACTTTGTCTACAAGGTTTTTACTGTAAGGCTTGCTCTGAGATATTCCGATATTCTTTAATGATGACATGATTTGATCAGTCTCTAATAATTTATTCCCTTCTATAATAATTTTTGAAATGATCGCACGCTCAAATACAGTCAAAAATAGTGTATTATCCCTTATATCTACTTTAATATTTTTAAAAAGATTAGTTGAAAATAAGGTTTTTATTATATTTGAAATATCATCTTGTTGATAAATCTTTCCTATTTCGATACCAGAATAATCTATAATCTCAGATGAGGTTAGTCTTGAATTTCCTTCTACAACGATATAGTTTATTTGTTTTTCATTTGCTAATAGTGATATTGGTAGAAAGATAAATATCAATAAATAATTTCTAATCTTATTCATGTAAATATTCTTATAAAATCATTATAGAATGCAATAATCATAATTAAACCAAGAATCGCTAGGCCAGCAAACTGTGCCACCATCTGGATATTTTGTGGTAGTTCTTTTCCTGTAAGAATTTCATATGAATAATATACTAAATGACCTCCATCTAGCATAGGAATCGGTAAAAGATTGAGAACACCAAGGCTAACACTTAATATAGCTAGTAAATATAAAAAATATGATAGGCCCATCTCTAATGACTTACCAGAAAACTGGGCAATCGATAGAGGGCCACTTAAATTTTTGACATTTGCTTCTCCCATTACAAGTCTCCCAATCATCTTAAAGGTTAATAATGTATAATCGGAAGTGCTAGTAAGAGCCTTAGAAAATGAGTCAGTTAGATTATAAGAAACATTTACATAATTTGACATATCGACTTGATGAGATACACCTAAGAAACCTTTTGAATCTTTATTTAGTATAGTAACTGGATAATTTATAGTTTGATTTCCTCTTTCTGCCGTAATATTGACTGTTGTATTGGGATTAGAGTGAATGAATTTTACAAAATCATCCCAAGATTTCATGATTTCATCATTTACATATAAAATCTTATCACCAATCAGCATATTGCTATTATTATTTTCATTACTTACAGAGCCAATTACAACATTCATATTAGGATATACAACATTCAGACCAATATTTCTTATAATATCTCCCTCTTTGTTTAGTACCAATGGATCATAATTGAGTTTATAGTTCCTATATGAATTGAGTGAATCCATTAGTGATAATGTAATCTGATTTTTATTCATTACATTGTTCAGAATTTCAATTCTAACATCCTGCCAACGTTCCACTTTTATATCGTTAACTGATGTAATTTTATAATTTTCATCAGACAGATTTATTGTAGGTTTTATTCCACCTATTCCGTTCATATAAGTCATTGTAAAAAATACAACTGCTAGTATTAAATTAAAAATTGGTCCTGCTGAGACGATGGCAAAACGTTGGTAAACATTTTTTCGATCAAAGCAATATTTATAATCACTATCATCAATATCATTTTTTTGTCCATCTGGATTTATTGATTCTAACATTTGTACGTAACCTCCTAGTGGTATCGCACAAAGTGAATATTCTGTAGAACTATTTGAAGATTTATATGAGAACAATGATTTGCCAAAACCAACGCTAAATTTAATTACTTTAACATCACATAATCGTGCAACTAGAAAATGTCCATATTCATGGAACGTAACAAGAATACCTATAGCAATTATAAATCCGAGTATACTATTTATAAGTTCCATAATTATGAATATTTAGTTTTAATACAATTCTTAGTTAATTCTCTAATTTCGTTATCATTAGCTGTTATCGAGTCAATATCATTGTGATCATAAATCTCACTAGTATCTAAAACATCTTCGATAACACATGGAATATCCAAATAAGAGATTCTATCTTCTAAGAAGTATTCTACACTAATTTCATTAGCTGCATTAAGAATTAATCCAGAATTTTTACCAATTTCAGCAACTTTTCTGGCTAATCTATAACAAGGGAATTTTTCATAAGGTACTTTATCAAAAGAAAAATTATCATAAAGAAAATCATTGCTGGTGTAATTATAAGTCCTCTCAGGATAAGTAATTGCATAAGATATTGGTATTCTCATATCTGGATTTGACATATGTGAAATAACTGTGCCATCAAAAAATTCTACAAGTGCATGTATCTTACTTTGCCTATGAATTAACGCAGTAATATTGTCAATATCAAGATTAAATAACATTTTAGCTTCTATGATTTCAAGACCTTTATTCATCATTGTCGACGAATCAACAGAAATTTTTCTTCCCATTCTCCAAGTTGGATGTTGGGTAGCTTCTTTTGAAGTAACTTTTTTCAAATCATTATATTTGCAGTCAATAAAAGGGCCTCCAGATGCAGTGATAATAAGATTTTTAATCTTAGTTTTATAATAATCATCATCATTAATTTTGTATTCAAGGCCAGAAGATAAGATTACTTGCAATAAAGCATTATGCTCACTATCTATAGGGAGTATGAATGCTTTAGATTTCTTAAGACTCGATATGATTATATTACCTGCTGAGACCAATATTTCCTTATTAGCAATTAGGATTGTTTTGTTTTGTTCAATAGCAGATATCACTGGATGTATGCATGAAAATCCAACAATTGCTACGATAACAGTTGTAACGTTTTGACTAGATGAAATTACATTTAAGCCATCACTACCAAATAATATTTTTGATTCTCCTATTTTTGTTCCAAAGTCTTTCACAAAAGACTGATATGAATCAAGGTTTGTTATAACTGCATATTGTGGTTTGTATGTCTTTATTTGTTCATATAAAAGAGCGGTATTTTTATGACATGATAGCCCAAAGATTTTAAATCCTTTATCGAGGGAAGAAATAACACTCAAGGAATTTCTACCTATTGATCCAGTTGACCCAAGTATACTAATCATTTTCATATCATCAACCAGAGATAGAATATGGGCAATGATGGAAAGTAGCTATCTAATCTATCAAGAATTCCTCCATGTCCGGGTAATATAGAACCGGTATCCTTTATATCGTAAGTTCTCTTAACAAAGCTCATAAATAAATCTCCAAAAAAAGCTGCTAGAACAATAATGGATAAGTAAACTAAATCTAAGTAAGTCCAAAATATCTGATTTACATTAAAAAATATAATAAAAAATACAAAAGTAAATAGATAGCTACCTATATACCCCTCTAAGGTTTTGTTTGGGCTAATGTCACTAATAATTTTATTCCTACCAAATAGTTTACCAGAGATATATGCGAATATATCAATCGATGAAATAAGTAGAATAAGAAATAGAAAATAATGCTTATTATCAACGAGGTTACTGTTAGAAGTTAAGGTATTGCTATAGGGGTACATATTAATTAATAACAAAGAAAAAGGCAAAAGTATGAATAAACCTATAACTATAAAATATTTTTTGATAAATAACTGTAATTTCTCCCTATTAAAAATCATCAAATATATCAAGATTATCCAGCCAAGTAAGTTTACCAATGCAAGATAATATATATTAATTGCATGAGTGTAATCTAGGAATGTAAGCATAAAGACGAACAAAAAAAAGTAAACATATCGATTATGATTGATTGTGTTCCACTCATAAAACGAGAGTATAGATACAATATAAATTAATGATATGAAGATAAAATTATTTCCGTAGACATATAAAAAAGATAAAAGAGTGAATAATAAAAAAACTGTTAGCGATCTTCTTAAAAGCTCAGTCATTTATCAACTTTACCAAAATTTCTTTTTGTATTTTTATATTCTTGAAAAATATTTTTTATATCATTTTCAGAAATATCTGGCCACAATACATCAAGAAATTTTAATTCACTGTATCCTGCCTGCCATAACATAAAATTGCTTAGTCTTTTATATCCACCTGTTCTAACAATTAAATCTGGAAAATCATTCTCAGTTGATAAGTAACGTTGTACAGTAGAGTGCGTTAAAGGTTCATTGTTTGCAATTGCTGATTTTATAGAATTAAGGATATCCCATTGCCCTCCGTAGTTATATGCGATATACATTTTATATAAATCAAAGTTTCTGGTACTGTATTCTGCATCTTTGATTATGTCCTTTAATTCTTTGGGCAATTTTGAAGTATCTCCAATAACTTTGAATTTTATTTTATTATTTTGTAAGTCAGAAAAGTGTTTGAGTATTGAAGATTTTAGAAGTTCAGATATAAATTCTGTCTCTTTGCCGTCTCTTTGCATATTTTCACTACTCATTGCAAAGAAAGTTGCGCTCTTACACCCTAAATTAATACATAGATTATAAATGTCATAAACCTTAGATGAGCCTACTTCATGACCGTGCTGTCTTGATAGACCTTTACCTTCCGCCCAGCGGCCGTTGCCGTCCATTATAAAAGCTATATGTTTCAAGTTTAAACTTCGCTTATTTCTTCAATTTTTTTTGAAACAATTGTTTCAGAGGTTTTTATATACTTATCGGTTAACTCTTGAATTTCTATAGTATAATCTCGCTCAAAATCTTTAGATATTTTTTTGTCTTTTTCTAGATTTGATATTGCTGTATTAGCAGTCCTGCGAATATTCCTCAAAGTGACTTTAATATTCTCACCTTCCTTTTTTACTATCTTATTTAAATCAGCTCTTCGTTCCTGTGTAAGAGGAGGAAATTTTATATGTATATTTGTCCCATTTACTGCAGGATTGACACCTAAATTACTATCACTTAATGCTTTTTCTATTAAATTAACAGCATTCTTATCCCATACACTTAATGAAATGGTTGATGCATCTGAAACAGTGATGTTTGCAAGTTGCTTGATTGGCATGCTAGATCCAAAATAATCGATAATTATTTGATCTAATATACTCGGATTCGGTCTACCTGCTCTAATTTTTGATAGTGCCGTCTGAAAACTGTCTATACTCTTATCCATAGTAGATGCAGTATCAGATTTAATCTTATCAAACATGATATAAGTTTAGCTTATTTGATTATAAACTTCTTGTGCAAAATCCTCTGATTTTTTCTCAATTCCTTCACCTACTTCGTAGCGTGTGAATGATAAAATCTCATTATTTTCTATAATCTTAGATAAAGATGTAGAGGGATCTTTGACGAACGGTTGATTCAATAATGTATTGTCATTTATGAACTTTTTCATTTTTCCTTCTAGGATATTCCTTTTTATATCCTCTTTCTTATCAATTTTCTCAAGTTCTTTTTTATATATTTCTTTTTCAGATTGTAGAGTTTCTGTAGATAGTGATGATTCATCCAATGATAGTGGATTAGATGCGACAATCTGCATACATATATCTTTTGCAAGAGTTACATTATCATTTTTTAATTCGACTATAGAAGCAATTTTATTGTTATGTGTATAACCATATACGCTATTATTTTTTTGAATCTTAACGTACCTTCTTAATTTAATATTCTCACCAAGTTTTGAGATAGCAGAGCT